>Ga0208564_1000772_pt1 | contig 28452 bp, 30 predicted proteins | sample AD_UKC073_MetaG_FD_184439 | JGI IMG/M metagenome (GOLD analysis project Ga0208564, IMG submission 184439) | Active sludge microbial communities of municipal wastewater-treating anaerobic digesters from USA - AD_UKC073_MetaG (SPAdes) (version 2) | ecosystem: Engineered > Bioreactor > Anaerobic >... | reverse complement strand
GGCCGGATCGGCCGCAACCGCGACTACCTGCGCCAGCTCGACGCGCAGCTGCTGTGCCTGGGGCTGGATGACCCCGACATGCACCGGCTCTGGGCCGCCGTGCAGGCGCTGGCGCCCGACTGACGCGGCGCCCCGCGCCCGGTCGGCCGCCACGGGCGCTGTGCCAGAATGAATTTTCATGCCCGCAGTGCCGATGATGATGCCCGCCGCCATGCCCGACCCCAGCGAATCATCCGGTGACGGCGCCGGCGCCGCCCTGCCGCCGCTGCGGGTGGTGGCCCCGCCACAGCGGGAGGCAGACCGCGAGGCCGCGGCGCGCAAGCGCCCCAAGCCGGGCGAGCGGCGGGTGCAGATCCTGCAGACCCTGGCGGCGATGCTGGAACAGCCCGGCGCCGACCGCATCACCACCGCCGCGCTGGCCGCCAGGCTGCAGGTCAGCGAGGCGGCGCTGTACCGCCACTTCGCCAGCAAGGCGCAGATGTTCGAGGGGCTGATCGAGTTCATCGAGTCCAGCGTCTTCACCCTGGTCAACCAGATCACCGAGCGCGAGCCCGGCGGCGCCCAGCAGGCGCGGCGCATCGTGGTGATGCTGCTGCAGTTCGGCGAGAAGAACCCGGGCATGGTGCGGGTGATGGTGGGCGATGCCCTGGTGTTCGAGCACGAGCGGCTGACGCTGCGCATGAACCAGTTCTTCGACCGGGTGGAAGGCCAGCTGCGCCAGTGCCTGCGCAGCGCCTTCGGTGCACCCGGGGTCGATGGTGACGGTGGCAGCGCCACGCCCACGGTCGACGCCCAGGCCGTGGCCTCGGGCCTGACAGCCCTGGTGGTCGGCCGCCTGCAGCGCTACGCCCGCTCGGGCTTTCGCCGTGCGCCCACCGAGCACCTGGACCTGCTGCTGGCGCGCCTGACGGCGTGAGCACTGCGGCGGCATCGACCGCCTGGTTCGACGCTCCGGGCGGCGGCCGGCTGCAGTTGTGGCCGCACAAGGCGGCGCTCGATCCCGACCTGGGCCTGCTGCTGGTGGCCGATGCCCACCTGGGCAAGGCGGTCTCGTTCCGCCGCCTGGGCGTGCCCGTGCCCGAGGCCACCACCGCCGAGGCGCTGGGCCGGCTGGATGCGTTGCTGGATGCGACCGGCGCACGCCACATCGTCTTCCTGGGCGACCTGCTGCATTCGGCGCGCGCCCATGCCGCGGGCACGATGGCAGCGGTGGCCGCCTGGCGGGCGCGGCACGCCGCCGTCGATCTGACCCTGGTGCGCGGCAATCACGATGCCCACGCCGGTGATCCGCCGGCCGCGCTGGGTGTGCAGGTGGTCGACGGCCCGCTGCGCATCGGGCCCTGGGCTCTGCTGCACCAGCCCGGCGCGGTGGACAGTGCCTATGCCCTGGCCGGCCACCTGCACCCGGGTGTGGCCCTGGGTGGGCGGGCGCATGACCGGCTGCGCCTGCCGTGCTTCCATTTCGGCCTGCGCTGCGGCGTGCTGCCGGCCTTCGGTCCGTTCACCGGGCTGCATGTGCTGCCGCGCGGCCCGGATGACCGCGTGTTCGCGGTGGCCGCCGGTGACCCGGCCGCGGTCGTGGCGCTGGACGGCAGAGGGCGCTGGCTAAACTCGGCCGCATGTCCTCCGAATCCTTCGACGCCCTGATCGCCCGCGCCGACCTGCTGCTGCGGCGGCTGGAACGCATCCTGCCGCATGCGCTGTCCGCACCCGACTGGGGCGCCTCCATCGCCTTCCGCTACCGCAAGCGCGGCGCCTCGGGCCTGCTGCAGCCGGTGCGGCAGGTCGCCGGCATCCGCCTGGCGGATCTCAAGGAGGTCGACGGCCAGAAGGAGCGGCTGCTGCGCAACACCGCGCAGTTCGTCGCCGGCCTGCCGGCCAACAACGTGCTGCTGACCGGCGCCCGCGGCACCGGCAAGAGCAGCCTGATCAAGGCCTGCCTGAATGAATTTGCCGACCGCGGGCTGCGCCTGATCGAGGTCGACAAGGCCGACCTGGTCGACCTGCCGGACCTGGTCGACCTGGTGGCCGAGCGGCCCGAGCGCTTCATCGTCTTCTGTGACGACCTCAGCTTCGACGAGGGCGAGCCGGGCTACAAGGCGCTGAAGAGCATCCTGGATGGCAGCATCGCCGCAGCCAGCGACAACGTGCTGATCTACGCCACCAGCAACCGCCGCCACCTGCTGCCCGAGTACATGAAGGAGAACCTGACTTACCAGCACACCGAGGACGGTGAGGTCCACCCGGGCGAGGTGGTCGAGGAAAAGATCAGCCTGTCCGAGCGCTTCGGTCTCTGGATCAGCTTCTATCCGTTCAGCCAGCCGGAGTACCTGGCCATCGTCGCGCAGTGGCTGCGGCACTTCGGTGTGGCGGAGGCGGCGATCAGCCAGGCGCGCCAGCCCAGCCTGGTGTGGGCACTGGAACGCGGTTCCCGCTCGGGCCGGGTGGCCTACCAGTTCGCCCGCGACTGGGCCGGCCGCGATCATGGCGGCGAGGAAGCGCCGCGCCAGGTGGCCGACGACACCGAGCCCGACGGGCTGGACCGTGTCTGAAGCGTCGGCGATCACCTCGGTCGACGGCATCGACCGCGGCGAGCGCCCGGTCACCGAGGTGGCGGTGGGCGTGCTGATCCGCCGCGGGGCGGACGGCAGCGAGGGCGATTTCCTGCTGACCAGCCGGCCGGCCGGCAAGGTCTACGCCGGCTACTGGGAATTCCCGGGCGGCAAGTTCGAGCCCGGCGAGACGGTCGACCAGGCCCTGCGGCGCGAGCTGCACGAGGAGCTGGGCATCACCATCGGCACCGTGCACCCCTGGCGGCAGGAGCTGTTCGACTACCCGCATGCGCGGGTGCGGCTGCACTTCTGCAAGGTCTTCGACTGGACCGGCGACTTCGAGATGCGCGAGGCCCAGCAGATGGTCTGGAGCGGCCTGCCGGTTCAGCTGGGCCCGGTGTTGCCGGGCACACTGCCCGTGCTGCGCTGGTTTGCGCAGGAACGTCGCCTGGCCGGGCCGCTGACGGCGGCCGGCGACAGCTGATCCTCAACTTCATCGGCAGGGAGGCCACCATGGCCGGTCGCATCGAGAACGCCATCCGGCAAACCGTTTCGGCCGGCGTGCTGAAGTTGGCGGCCTTCAACCGGGCACGCATGCCGGCGCCCAGCGCGCCGCACCCGTACCTGAGCGGGCTGAACGCGCCGATGGACAGCGAATTGACGCTGACCGACCTGGTGGTCGAGGGCACGATCCCGCCCGAACTGGACGGCCGCTACCTGCGTATCGGTCCCAATCCGATCCGCCCGCCATCGGCGATCGAGGCCCACCACTGGTTCGTCGGCGACGGCATGGTGCATGGCCTGCGCCTGGCCGGCGGCCGGGCGCTGTGGTACCGCAACCGCTGGGTGCGCTCCAGCGCCGTCAGCCGGGCCCTGGGCGAGCCCGAGGCGCCCGGCCCGCGCCACTTCAGCGACACGGTCAACACCCATGTCGTGGCCCAGGCCGGCAAGACCTGGGCCCTGGTGGAGGCCGGTGGCTACCCGGTGCGCCTGGGCGACGAGTTGCAGACGCTGGCCCACGACAACTTCGACGGCAGCCTGCGCGGCAGCTTCAGCGCCCACCCGCACCGCCATCCGACCACGGGCGAGTTGCACGCGATCTGCTACGAGGCGACCGACCCCGACCACATCCGCCATGTGGTGATCGGCGTCGACGGCCGGGTGCGGCGCGAGGAGCCCATCGCGGTGAAGCACGGCCCCAGCGTGCACGACTGCATGCTGACCGCGCGCCATGTGCTGGTGCTGGACCTGCCGGTGACCTTCTCGATGCCGGCCCTGGTGGCGGGCTACAGCTTTCCCTATGCCTGGAACCCGGCGCACCGCGCGCGGGTGGGCGTGCTGGCGCTGGACGCCCCGGGCGACAGCATCACCTGGTGCGATGTCGACCCCTGCTACGTCTTCCACCCGGCGAATGCCTACGAGACCGCCGATGGCCGTATCGTGCTGGATGTGGTGGCGCACGCCACCATGTTCGCCAACAGCCGCCACGGGCCCGACGCCGAGGCCACCGGCTTCGAGCGCTGGGCCATCGACACCGCGGCGCGGCGGGTCGGGCGCCGGGTGGTCGACGCCACAGCACAGGAGTTCCCGCGCATCGACGAGCGCTTCACCGGCCGGGCGTACCGCTGGGCCTGGTGCGCCGGGCTGCAGCGCGTGGGTGGCGAGGCCTTCGTTGGCGCCCAGCACTTGGTGCGGCACGACCTGCAGACCGGCGCACGCGATCTGCACGACTTCGGCGCCGGCCGGCATGTCGGCGAATTCGTCTTCGTGCCGCGCCATGCCGAGGCGGCCGAGGGCGACGGCTGGCTGATGGGGCTGGTGGTGGATGGCGCGGCGCAGACCACCGATTTCGTCATCCTGGATGCCGCCCGCTTCGGCGGCGCGCCGCAGGCGGTGGTGCACCTGCCGCACCGCATTCCCGCCGGCTTCCACGGCAACTGGCTGCCGACAGTGGCGGCCGCCTCGCCGGCCTGAGCCCCGTACACTGCCTCGATGGACTGGCTTGATTCGATTGCCTGGGATGCCAACGGCCTGGTGCCGGTCATCGCACAGGAGGTGCACAGCGGCGACGTGCTGATGTTCGCCTGGATGAACCGCGAAGCGCTCCAGCTGACGGCCGAGCGCGGCCAGGCGGTGTACTTCAGCCGCAGCCGGAAGCGCCTGTGGCACAAGGGCGAGGAAAGCGGGCACTTCCAGCAGGTGCACGGCATCCGCATCGACTGCGACGCCGATGTCGTGCTGCTGAGCGTCACGCAACTCGGGCACGATCCTGGCATTGCCTGCCACACCGGGCGCCACAGCTGCTTCTTCCAGGTGCTGAAGGACGGTGCCTGGACCACCACCGAACCGGTGCTGCAGGACCCGGCCACGATCTACAAGCGATGAGCGAACCCACCTCCCAGGACATGCTGGCGCGCCTGGCGGCAGTCATCGAAAGCCGCCTGCCAGCCAACGGCGGCGACCCGGACAGAAGTTATGTCGCCCGCTTGTTTTCCAAGGGCACCGACGCCATCTTGAAGAAGGTCGGCGAGGAAGCCACCGAGACGGTGATGGCCGGCAAGGACGGCGACCGCCAGAAAGTCGTCTACGAGGTGGCCGACCTCTGGTTCCATTCGATGATCGCGCTGGCGCATTTCGGCCTGCAGCCGGCCGACGTGCTGGCCGAACTGGCCCGGCGCGAGGGCTTGTCGGGGCTGGAGGAGTTCGCCCTGCGCAAGGTGGTGCAACGCGAGAAGGAGGGCGGCTAGGTGGCGGATTCGAATGACAGCCTGGTGGTGCTCTCCGGCGAGACCGAAGCCTCGCTGCGCACCATCGGCCACATCAGCTACGCGCTGCACGCCATCGTGGCCGTGGGCGCGGTGCTGCCCGGCGCCCAGGGCAGCGTGCTGCTGCTGCTGGTGGCTTTCGGGCTGGACCTGCTCAAGCGCGGCGACGCCCGCGGCTCCTGGCAGGACAGCCACTTCCGCTGGCGCATCCGCAGCGTGGTGTTCAGCGGCATTGCCTATGCCGTCACCGCGCCGCTGTGGCTGCTGCTGATCGCGCCGGGCTGGGTCGCCTGGGGCGTGATCTCACTGTGGTTCCTCTACCGCGTGCTGCGCGGCTGGCTGGCGCTGAACGACCGCCGGGCCATGCCGGTCTGATTTCCTTTTTCTCCTGCGCACCCATGTCCGCTGATCCCCACTGCATCTTCTGCAAGATCGTCGCCGGCCAGATTCCGGCGAAGAAGGTCCACGAGGACAATGAACTTCTGGCCTTCCACGACATCCACCCGTGGGCGCCGGTGCATGTCCTGATCATTCCGAAGCGCCACATCGTCAGCATGGCCGAGGTGACCGACGCCGATGCCGGCCTGCTGGGCCGGATGATGGCGCTGTCACCGAAGCTGATGCGCGACCTGGGCGTGACCAACGGCTTCCGGCACCTGATCAATACCGGTGCCGACGGCCGCCAGGAGGTGATGCACCTGCACCTGCACGTGATGGGCGGCCCGCGGCCCTGGGCCAAGGGCTGAACGCCCGGCCTGTCACAGGGTGGGCGACCCGCCTCCCCTAGAATGGCGGGTTCCGTCTAACGACTTTGCAACTTCGACCTGGAAAGAGGTTCGACATGGGATCCTTCAGCATCTGGCACTGGCTCATCGTGCTGGTCGTGGTGGTGCTGATCTTCGGCACCAAGAAGCTCAAGAACGTGGGTAGCGACCTGGGTGCGGCGGTCAAGGGCTTCAAGGACGGCGTCAAGGATGGCAATGCGCCGGCCGACGCGGCGCCGCCGCAGCAGGTCACCTCGCACAAGGCGGGTGACGCCAACACCGTCGACGTCGAGGCCAAGACCAAGTCCTGAGCCTGCGGGCCGCTTTGGCGGCCCCGCCGCCTTCCTCCATGATCGATTTCGGTTTCGACAAGATCGCGCTGATCGGCGCCGTGGCGCTGGTCGTCATCGGCCCCGAGAAGCTGCCGCGCGTGGCCCGCACCGTGGGCACGTTGATGGGCAAGGCGCGGCGCTACGTGGCCGACGTCAAGGCCGAGGTCAACCGCACGATCGAGCTGGAAGAACTGCAGAAGATGAAGTCGCAGTTCGAGACCGCGGCGCGCGATGTCGAGAGCACGGTCAACAACGAGATCCATGGCGCCAGCCAGGCTTTCAACCAGCAGGTCAACGACCTGACGGCGGGCCTGGACGGCGGTGTCAGCGACGACTACGCCAGCCTCAGCAGCGTGCCCGCCACGCCGGTCTACAAGCATCCGAAGAAGCGCTGGCGCCTCAAGCGCACGGCCGTGCCACGCTGGTACAAGCAGCGCGCCGGCGTGCGCGGCCATGTGCAGTCGGGCGCGGCGCGGGTCGCCCGTCACCGCCCGGCGGCCTTGAAATGAACGATTCCACTGCGCATGGCTGCTGATCCGCACGACGAGCTCGCCGGCACCGAGCAGCCCTTCGTCTCCCACCTGATCGAGCTGCGCGACCGCCTGGTCAAGGCGCTGATCGCCGTGGGCGTGGTCTTCGGTGTGCTGTGCCTCTGGCCCGGGCCGTCGGGCCTGTACGACATGCTGGCCGCGCCGCTGGTGGCGCACCTGCCCAAGGGCGCGACGCTGATCGCCACCAACGTGATCTCGCCCTTCATCGTGCCGCTGAAGATCACGCTGATGGCCGCCTTCCTGGTGGCGCTGCCCATCGTGCTGTACCAGGTCTGGGCCTTCGTCGCGCCGGGCCTGTACAGCCACGAGAAGAAGCTGGTGCTGCCCCTGGTCGTCTCCAGCACCGTGCTGTTCATGATGGGCGTGGCCTTCTGCTACTTCTTCGTCTTCGGCCAGGTGTTCAAGTTCATCCAGAGCTTCGCGCCCAAGAGCATCACCGCGGCGCCGGACATCGAGGCCTACCTCAGCTTCGTGCTGTCGATGTTCATTGCCTTCGGCGCCACCTTCGAGGTGCCGGTGGCAGTGGTGGTGCTGGCGCGCATGGGCATCGTCACGGTCGAGAAGCTCAAGGAATGGCGCGGCTACTTCATCGTCATCGCCTTCGTGGTGGCCGCGGTGATCACGCCGCCCGACGTAGTCTCGCAGCTGTCGCTGGCGATTCCGATGTGCCTGCTCTATGAAGTCGGCATCTGGGCGGCGCAGCTCTTCATCCGGCACACCAAGGCGCCGGACGATGCGGGCGCCGGCGAGTCGGCCAGCACCTGAAGGCCGCCGCGGCGACTACTCGCGTCGTCGCGCTGCCGGCGCACGCTGGCGCTGCACGATGTCCAGTGTCAGCGCCAGCTCCTTGCTGCCCCGCATCACCGCCAGCGTGGCCGGCTTGCCCGGCGTCAGCGCCGACACCGCGTTGAGTAGCTGGGCCACGCTGGCCACCGGCTGACCGGCCACCGCCACCACCACGTCGCCCGGGCGCACGCCACCCTTGCTGGCCGGGCCGTCCTGCAGCACGCCGGTGATCAGCACGCCCTGGCGGTTGCCGATGCGCAGGCTCTCGGCGATCTCGGGCGTCAGGGCGCTGGGCTCGACGCCGATCCAGCCGCGCTGCACCACGCCGGTCTTCAGCAGGCTGTGCATCACCTGCATCGCCAGGTCCGACGGGATGGCGAAGCCGATGCCCTGGCTGCCGCCGCTGCGTGAGTAGATGGCGGTGTTGATGCCCACCAGGTGGCCCTGGGCGTTGACCAGGGCGCCGCCCGAGTTGCCCGGGTTGATCGCCGCGTCGGTCTGGATGAAGCTCTCGAACACCGACAGTCCCAGGCCGTTGCGGCCCAGCGCACTGACGATGCCGGCCGTCACCGTCTGGCCGACGTTGAAGGGGTTGCCGATGGCCAGCAGCGGATCGCCGATCCGCAGGTCCTGCGAGCGGCCCACGGTGATGGCCGGCAGCTTGTCCAGCGGAATGCGCAGCACCGCCAGGTCGGTCTCGGGGTCGGTGCCCACCACCTGGGCGCGCACCTCGCGGCCATCGGACAGCTGCACGTCGATCTCGCCGGCGTCCTCGACCACATGGTTGTTGGTCAGCAGCACGCCTTCGGGCGAGACGATCACGCCCGAGCCCACGCCCTGCTGCTCGGGCTCGCGCTGGCCGTAGTAGAAGCCGAAGCCCGGGTCGTCGCCATGCGGGTTGCGCCGCCGTGCCTTGCTGGTGACCACGCTGACGACCGCCGGGGCGGCCACGCGTGCCGCATCCGCGAAGCTGCCGGTGCCGGTGCCGGTGCCGGCGGCGGCACCCGAGGCGGGCATGGCCGGGGCGGCGGTGCGCAGCGACACCACGTCGGCCACCACCGCGCCGAAGGGCTGGCCCGGCCCGCCCAGCCATTGCGGCTTGAGCGTGGCCACCACGAACAGCAGGGCCATGCCCACGGTGGCAGCCTGGGAGAAAATCAGCCAGAGTCGTCGCATGGCGAACCAACAGTCGAACAACAGTCTTGTGGGGAAAGGCGGCCGGCATGGCCCAGCGCAGTGAGATCGAATCGCACCTGGCTGCACTGCTGGCGGTGGATCGCTTCAAGGATTATGGGCCGAACGGTCTGCAGGTCGAGGGCCGCGCCGAGGTGCGGCGCCTGGTCTCCGGCGTCACCGCCAGCCTGGCGCTGATCGAGGCGGCAGTGGCCGACGGCGCCGACGCGATCCTGGTCCACCACGGCCTGTTCTGGCGCGGCCAGAGCGGCTGCATCACCGGCTGGATGCGCCAGCGCGTGGCCCTGCTGCTGGCCCACGGCATCAACCTGTTCGCCTACCACCTGCCGCTGGACGCGCATCCGGACCTGGGCAACAACGCGCAGCTGGGCGCCCGCCTGGGGCTGCGGGCCGACGCCCGCTTCGGCGACCAGGACCTGGGCTGCATCGGCGCAGCGGGCGCCGGGCTGGATGCGCTGTCGCTGGCGCAGCAGGTGCAGGCCGCGCTGGGCCGGGCGCCGGTGCTGCTGCCCGGCGACGGCCGGCCGCTGAAGCGCATCGCCTGGTGCACCGGCGGCGCCCAGGGCTTCTTCGAAGCGGCGATCGCCGCCGGCGCCGACGCCTACCTCACCGGCGAGCTGTCCGAGCCGCAGGCCCACATCGCCCGCGAGACCGGTGTCGCCTTCCTCGCCTGCGGCCACCATGCCACCGAGCGCTATGGCGCGCCGGCGCTGGGCGAGCACCTGGCCCGGCAGTTCGGCCTGGAGCACCGCTTCATCGAGATCGAGAACCCGGCATGAGCGCGCAGCCAAGCGGGCCGAGCGCCGGGCCGCTCCCAAGCCAGCCCGCCATCCCCTCGGGGGATCGCCCGCTGCGTGCAGCGGGCGAGGGGCAGGCACTTCTCGCGATCACCCAGGGCGATCCCTGCGGCATCGGGCCGGAAACCATCGCCCGCGCCGTCGCGGCCGGCGCCACCGGGCCGGCCGTGGTGATCGGCAGCGTCGCCGTTTTGCGCCGTGCGGTGCAGCAGTGCGGCCTGCTGCTGCCGGTGGCCAGGCTGGACGCGCCCGCCGAGGCGCTGCTGGCACCGCCGAACTGCATCGCCGTCTGGCAGCCGCCGGGCCTGGCTGACCCCGACGGCCTGGCCGACTTGCCGATGGGCCGCGTGCACGCCCGCGCTGGCGCCGCGGCGGCGGCTTGCATCGAGGCTGCGGCCACGCTCGCCAAGGCCGGTGAGGTCGCCGCGATGGTCACCGCGCCGATCCACAAGGAGGCGCTGGCGGCGGCGGGCGTGGACTTTCCCGGCCACACCGAGATGCTGCAGGCCGCGGCCGGCGCCGTGCCGGTGCGCATGATGCTGGCCAACGACGAGTTGCGCGTGGTGCTGGTGACCATCCACGTGGCGCTGCGCCGGGCGATCGAGCAGCTCGACTTCGACGCCGTGCTGCACACCCTGCGCATCGCCCACCGCAGCGCCGCCGCCTGGGGCCTGCCAGCGCCGCGGATCGCGGTGGCGGGCCTGAATCCGCATGCCGGCGAGGGCGGGCTGTTCGGCGACGAGGAGATCCGCTTCATCGCGCCGGCCATCGTGGCGGCCCGCGCCGAAGGCATCGACGCCCGCGGGCCGTTTGCGCCCGACACGGTGTTCATGCGCGCCCGCCATGCCCCCGGCCGCCCGGGCGAGTTCGATCTGGTGGTGGCGATGACCCATGACCACGGCCTGATCCCGGTGAAGTACCTGGGCGTGGAGCAGGGCGTCAACGTGACGCTGGGCCTGCCCTTCGTGCGCACCAGTCCGGACCACGGCACGGCCTTCGACATCGCCGGCAGCGGGCGCGCCGATGCGTCCAGCCTGGTGGCGGCGCTGCGCATGGCGCGCCGGCTGGCCGCCGGCGCCGCACGCTAGGTCAGCTGCGGCGGCCGAACAGGCCGTCGAGGAAGCGGCGCGCGCCCGTCGCCGGTGGGCCCGGGTTCGGCGCCGGCCGAACCGGGGCGGCCGGCATGGCGGGCGCCGGCCTGGCAGCCGGTGGCGTGGCGGGCCGCTGTTCGGATGGCGCGGGTTGCGCCGGTGATCCTGCTGCCAGTCCCGCCCGCGGCGCTGCAGCCCGCGGCACGGCGCCACCTGCCGCCGACGAACGCAGCCCCTCACCAGCGGCCGGTGCCGCGCGGACGGCTGCCCTGGCCGGGACGCTGGCCGGTGCCAGCGCCGCCAGCTGGCGCCGGGCGCGGGCCGTGGCGCGCTCCAGCAGGAAGGCGTTCTCCAGTGCCCGCAGCCGGCCGGCGGCGCACAGGCGGTGCAGCATGCGGTAGGTCATCGACACCGTTTCGCGCTGCTTGGCGCCATGGGTGAAGACGAAGAAGCCGCGGCCGGCGCTGACATGGGCCAGCCGCACCCGCTGCCACTCGCCCTGCAGCAGCATTTCGTAGCCGAAGCCGATCTGCACATGGTCGGCCAGCGACTGGCCCCGCATCGGCTCCACCGGCTCGGGTGTCGGCAGGCCGGGAATCGCGATGTCCGCGGCCGTGACGTCGACCTCGGCGGCGCTGGCGGCGTCCACCGGGCGGCTCCAGTCCACGGCCGACTCATCGACCAGGCCCACCGCCTGCGCCTCGGCCGGCGTCAGCTCGGCGGCCAGCGCACCGGCTTGCTGGCGGATGGCGGCCTGCTCGGCCGGCAGCACCGTCGGCGGCAGGTCGGCGGCACGCGGCAGTGGTGTGGCCAGCGCGGCCTCGACCTTGCGCACCAGCAGGTTGTGCTCCAGCGTGCTCAGCGACTGGCCCTTCAGCGATTCGGCATGTGCCGGCAGCAGCTGGCCGAAGAAGTCCTGGCGCAGGGCGTCCGGGCAGCGGATGCGGTCCAGCCCGGTGTTCAGGTCCTTCATCAGCTGCGGCAGGGCCCGCAGGAACTGGTGGCGCTCGGTCGGCGTGCCCTTGGGCTGCACGCTCATCACCAGCGCGCGGCCGGCGTCGCGCAGGCGCTGCGTGCGTTCACCGTCCTCGCCATCCTCGATGGCCATGCTGGCGATGGCCTGGCTCCAGGTCTCGGCCAGGAAGCTGCGCAGGTAGTCGGGCACCGGCAGGCCGACCAGGGCCTTGTCCAGCTCGTCCGCATAGCGCTGGCGCAGCCGCAGCGCGGTCTCCTTGCGCGCCAGCAGGGTGTCGGGTGCGCCCAGCGCGCGCACCTCGGCCTGGGCCTGGGCGGCGACGAAGTCTTCCAGCGTCTGCAGCTTCTGCTCGTAGACGGCGAGCTGGTCGAACTCGCCGTCGACCACCTCCTGCACCAGCACCGCCACGCGGTGCAGCAGGGCACGGCCCTCGGTGCCGTCGAAGTCGTCGACCGCCGTGCCCAGCGAGGCAATGCGGTTGACGAAGCGGCGCACCGGATGGCGCCGCGACGAGAAGAAGCTCGGGTCGCCCAGCGCGGCGCGCAGCACCGGCAACTGCAGCCGGGCGATCAAGCGCACCATCTGCGGCGGCACGCCGGCGTCCGACAGGATCTGGTCGAACAGGCCGGCGACCACGTCGATCACCATGTGGTCCAGCGCGCCGGTGGCCGCCTCGCGCAGCGCATCGCGGTGCACGTGGATCACGTTGGCCGCCAGCGGCTGGCCCACCGGCGCATCGCCGCGCTGCCAGTGGTGCGTGCTGACCGCGGACAGGTCGTCGTGGGCCCCGAAGTCGTCGTCGTCGGCCGCCGGTGCCTGGGCCAGCCGGCGCAGCAGGGCAGTCAGCTCCGCATCGACCCGGGCCATGCCGGCAACCATGCCCGTGCCGTGGCCAGCGCCGTGCGGCAGTCGTTCCGACGCCGCAAAGCCGCCGCGCTCGCTCGCGCCGCCGCTGCGGCCCTGCAGGCGCCCACTGGCGCTCAGCGTGGGCACGTGGTGGCTGTCGGCGATGGCGCCGGGCCGCGAGTCGCCGGCCAGGCCGCCATGGACCGAATTCGACCGCTGGCCCGTGGCGCGCACCGCCATGCCCAGCGGGCGCACGCCGGCGCGCCGCAGGTCGGACACGATGTCGCCATAGGTCTGGCGCATCGCGTGCGCCAGAGAGCGGCCGATCTCGGTGCTCAGCGTCTTGCGCACCTCGGGCCGGTCGCTGACCGACTCGACGGCGCGGATCATCGCCTGGCCCACCACCTCGGCCCGCAGCGGGTTGCGGTCATGGTCGGCCGCGCCCAGGTGCAGCAGCGTGCCGATGTAGGCGTCGAGCTCGCGGATCTCCCACTCGCAGGCGTGCGAGATCTCCAGCGCGAAGCGGTCGGCCGAGATGTGGATCTCCATCTCGTGGTCGTCGACCAGGGTCAGCGACTCCCAGTTCGCCACCAGGGCGTCCGGCGTCAGTGCCGGACCGGGCGTGGGCTGCAGCGTGCCGGTCTGGCGCGCGACGTCGGTGTCCAGCGCCTCGTTGAAGGTCAGGGCGAAGATCGCCAGCTTGCGGTTCAGTTCGAACTGGGCCGTGAGCAGACTGTCGCGCTGCACGGCGCTGCCCGTGGCCAGCGCAGCCAGCCCCAGGCTTTCCACCGTGTGTTCGGCCGCCGAGCGGGCGGCCATGCGCACACGCTGGACGGCGCTCTCCAGGTTGGCGGGCAGGCGGGGCGGGAGGGTCTGGTCCATGGGGCGGCGAGGTCGACCCGGCCGCAACGGGCCGGTTCTCGACGGATGTATCGGCCGCAGCCCGCCACACTTGACCCCGCCGCCGCCGGTTCAGCCCGGGTGTTACCTGCGGAAACACCCGCCGGTGGACCGGCCTGCCGCTCAGCGCCTGAGCGCGTCGCGGATCTCGCGCAGCAGCAGCACGTCCTCGGGCGTGGGGGCGGGCGGGGCGGGCGGCGCCGGCGGCTGGGCGCGCTTCAGGCGGTTCATCTGCTTGACCATCAGGAAGATCACGAAGGCCAGGATGACGAAGTTGATGGCGATGGTGAGGAAGCTGCCGTAGGCGAACACGTTGGCGACCTTCTGCGCCTCGGCCAGGCTGGCGCCGGCCGGCACGGCGCCGCTGAGCACGACGTACTTGTTCGAGAAGTCGATCTGTCCGCCGGCGACCAGGTTGACCAGCGGCATGATCAGGTCCTTGACCATCGAATCGACGATCTTGCCGAAGGCGCCGCCGATGATCACGCCGACGGCGAGATCCATCACGTTGCCCTTCAGCGCAAACTCCTTGAACTCGCTGGTGAAACTCATCGGGGGACTCCTGGTTGGTGGTGCGACTGCATTGAAAGCGCCCGGTCAGTGGCGCGATCAAGTATGCGTTGGGCCGCCTGCAAGTCAATTCGCCGGCACCCAGTCGGGGTGCGCCTCGGCTCTCGGCTAGAATGCCGGGTTGACCCTGACACCATTTGCGGCCTGGCTCAGCACCGCACGACCGACCCCCGCGCCGGCCGTTCGCGACAACCAACGGGCCTGTTCAAAGAGCTCCTAGAGGATTCCCATGAGCGACATCCCCCCTGACAGCAGCGTCGACAACAGCCGTCGGACCTGGCTGGCCGTGACGGCCGGCGCCGGCGCCATCGGCGGCGTGGCAGTGGCCGTGCCCTTCGTCAGCACCTTCGCGCCGTCCGAGCGCGCCAAGGCGGCCGGTGCGGCCGTCGAGGCCGACATCAGCGCCCTGAAGCCGGGCGAGAAGATGACGGTGGAATGGCGCGGCAAGCCGGTGTGGATCGTGCGTCGCACGCCCGAGCAGGTGGGCGCGCTGAAGAAGCTGGACCCGCAACTGGCCGACCCCGACAGCAAGCGCAACCCCGGCGAACTGACGCCCGAGTACGCCCGCAACACCGGCCGCTCGATCAAGCCCGAATACCTGGTGGCCGTGGGCATCTGCTCACACCTGGGTTGCTCGCCGTCGGACAAGTTCGCCGTTGGTGCCCAGCCCTCGCTGCCCGACGACTGGCAAGGCGGCTTCCTCTGCCCCTGCCACGGTTCCACCTTCGACATGGCCGGCCGCGTCTTCAAGAACAAGCCCGCGCCCGACAACCTCGAGGTGCCGCCGCACATGTACCTGTCCGACACGCGCCTGCTGATCGGCGAGGACAAGAAGGGCTGAGCGCCCTCACGCAGACCGCTGACACGCACTGACATCCTGGACAAGGGTAGACGATGGCAACTTTCAAGGAACTCCCCGCCGACGCTCCGGCGGTGGCCAAGGTCACCAATTGGTTCGAGAACCGGTTTCCCACCGCGTTCGACGCCTACAAGGTGCACATGTCGGAGTACTACGCGCCGAAGAACTTCAACGCGTGGTACTTCTTCGGCTCGCTGGCGCTGCTGGTGCTGGTGATCCAGATCGTCACCGGCATCTTCCTGGTGATGCACTACAAGCCCGACGCGAACACCGCCTTCGCCTCGGTCGAGTACATCATGCGCGACGTGCCCTGGGGCTGGCTGATCCGCTACATGCATTCCACCGGCGCCTCGGCCTTCTTCGTGGTGGTCTACCTGCACATGTGGCGCGGCATGATGTACGGCAGCTACCGCAAGCCGCGCGAACTGGTGTGGATCTTCGGCTGCGCGATCTTCCTGGCGCTGATGGCCGAGGCCTTCATGGGCTACCTGCTGCCCTGGGGCCAGATGTCGTACTGGGGCGCCCAGGTGATCGTGAACCTGTTCGCTGCCGTGCCCTTCATCGGTCCGGACCTGGCGCTGCTGATCCGTGGCGACTACGTGGTGGGTGACGCGACGCTCAACCGCTTCTTCAGCTTCCACGTCATCGCCGTGCCGCTGGTGCTGCTGGGCCTGGTCGTGGCGCACCTGCTGGCGCTGCACGACGTCGGCTCCAACAACCCCGACGGCGTCGAGATCAAGGGCCCCAAGGCCCCGAAGGACGCCAAGGGCAAGCCGCTGGACGGCATCCCGTTCCACCCGTATTACACGGTGCACGACATCTTCGGCGTGGGCATGTTCCTGATGGTGTTCTGCGCCATCATCTTCTTCGGCCCGGAACTCGGCGGCTACTTCCTCGAATACAACAACTTCATCCCGGCCGACCCGCTGAAGACGCCGGCGCACATCGCCCCGGTGTGGTATTTCACGCCGTATTACTCGATGCTGCGCGCCACCACCGACGTGATGGTCAACGTGCTGTGTGGCGTGATCGCCATCGCTGCTGTCGTCTCGCTGCTGGGCGTGAAGGGCCGCGCCAAGGTGGCGATCGCCATCGGCGCGCTGATCGGCATCGCACTGCTCAAGACCTTCGACGCCAAGTTCTGGGGTGTGGTGGTCATGGGGGGGGCCGTGGTGATCCTGTTCTTCCTGCCCTGGCTGGACAACGCTCCGGCGAAGTCGATCCGCTACCGTCCGGGCTGGCATAAGGTGCTGTACGGCATCTTCGTGGTGTTCTTCGTGGTGCTGGGCTACCTGGGCATCCAGCCGCCGTCGGACGCCGGCACCATCGTGTCGCAGGTCGGCACCCTGTTCTACTTCGGCTTCTTCCTGCTGATGCCCTGGTGGAGCACCATCGGCACCTTCAAGCCGGTGCCCGATCGCGTGGTTTTCGCGGCGCACTGAGGCTGGAGCACATCGACATGAAAAGAATCATCGCAAGCCTGCTCGCCGCCGTCGCCTTCTGCTCCGCGGCGCTGGCCTCGTCCGACGGCCCGGCCTGGGACAAGTTCCCGAAGGAACGGGTCACTAACCTGGCGGCCCTGCAGAACGGTGCCAAGCTGTTCGTCAACCACTGCCTGAACTGCCATGCGGCGGCGTTCATGCGTTACAACCGGCTGAAGGACATCGGCCTGACCGACGAGCAGATCAAGCAGAACCTGGTCTTCGCCGGCGAGAAGGTCGGTGACCTGATGACGGTCTCGCTGAGCCCGAAGGATGCGAAGGAGTGGTTCGGTGCCAACCCGCCCGACCTGACGGTGATCGCACGCTCGCGGGCTGACGGTTCCAAGGGCAGCGGCGCCGACTACCTGTACACCTACATGCGCACCTTCTACCGCGACACGTCGCGGCCCACCGGCTGGAACAACCTGGTGTTCCCGTCGGTCGGCATGCCGCACGTGCTGTGGGAACTGCAGGGCGAGCAGCGCGCGGTGTTCGCCGACGAGAAGGATCCGCACGACCCGGCCAAGACGGTGCACGTCTTCAAGGGCTTCGAGCAGACCAAGCCGGGCAGCCTGAGCAAGGCCGACTACGACGTGGCGGTGGCCGACCTGGTGGCCTACCTGCAGTGGATGGGTGAGCCCGCGCAGAACCAGCGCGTGCGCATGGGTGTGTGGGTGCTGCTGTTCCTGGCCATCTTCACCGTCATCGCCTGGCGTCTGAACGCGGCGTTCTGGAAAGACGTCAAGTAAGCCAGTCCCGCAGGTCCGGCCGCCGATGGCCGGGCCTGGCGCGCAGCGGCAAGCCGATCAGGCGCCCTGCGCGCATTGTTTTTTGAGCCACAGCTTCACTGGGAACCCACCGCCATGATGGTGCTTTACTCCGGAACCACCTGCCCCTACTCGCACCGCTGCCGCTTCGTGCTGTTCGAGAAGGGCATGGACTTCGAGATCCGCGATGTCGACCTGTTCGCCAAGCCCGAGGACATCGCGCTGATGAACCCGTACAACGAGGTGCCCATCCTGGTGGAGCGCGACCTCATCCTGTACGAGAGCCACATCATCAACGAGTACATCGATGAGCGTTTCCCGCATCCGCAGCTGATGCCGGGTGACCCGGTGGCGCGTGCGCGTGTGCGGCTGTTCCTCTTCAATTTCGAGAAGGAACTGTTCGCCCACGTCAACCTGCTCGAAGGCCGCGGCGTGGCCAAGGCCAACGACAAGCAGCTGGAAAAGGCGCGCAGCCAGATCCGCGAGCGGCTGACCCAGCTGGCGCCGATCTTCCTGAAGAACAAGTACATGCTGGGCGACGACTTCAGCATGCTCGACGTGGCCATCGCGCCGCTGCTGTGGCGCCTGGACTACTACGGCATCGACCTGAGCAAGAACGCCGCGCCGCTGCTGAAGTACGCCGAGCGCATCTTCTCGCGCCCGGCCTACATCGAGGCGCTGACGCCGTCCGAGAAGGTGATGCGCAAGTAAGAGGCGCCACCAGATGACCAAACCGCCTGCAGCCGACGAGCAGGGCACGTCCACCCGGCCGTACCTGATCCGTGCCCTGCACGACTGGTGCACCGACAACGGCTTCACGCCATACCTGGCGGTGTACGTGTCGGCGGGTGTTCAGGTGCCGATGGAGTACGTCAAGAACAACGAGATCGTGCTCAACGTCGGCTTCGAGGCCACCAGCGGCCTGCAACTGGGCAATGAGTTCATCGAGTTCAAGGCGCGCTTCGGCGGTGTCTCTCGCGAGATCGTGGTGCCGGTGGACCACGTGGTCGCGATCTACGCCCGCGAGAATGGCCAGGGCATGGCCTTCCCGGTGCCGTCCGAGCCGGCCGCTGGCGGCGCCACCGCCGATGGCGACGTGGCGCGCGGCGGTCTGCGTCTGGCCGGCGCGGATGCGTCCGCCCCGCCGTCCCAGGAAAGTGCGGCCCCCGAGAACGGTGAGTCGCCCGAGCCCCCTGCGCCGCCCTCGGGTGGCGGGCGTCCCGCGCTGAAGCGCGTGAAGTGAGCGGGCAGCGCTCTTCCAGGGGCGCGCCCTAGAATTTGCTGTCGCCGTGCCGGCTTAGCTCAGTTGGTAGAGCAACCGCCTTGTAAGCGGTAGGTCATCCGTTCGATTCGGATAGCCGGCACCAAGCAGACCGCAGGCCGATCTCGCGGCTTCAGCCCGCCGCCAGCAGTTTCACCCGCACGGGCAAGCGCTCGAAGCCCCGCGTGTGCAGGCCAGCTTCCAGCGCCGGCACCATCTGTCGCAACTTGGCAGCCACTGCGTTGCTGCTGACCAGCAGGCTCCAGCCAGCCTCGTCGATCGGGCCGGCGCGCACCGCGGCGCGCATGGCCGGCGGCAGCAGCGGCAGGACCGCCGCCAGCCGAGCCTGCGACGCCTGCATGCGCCGCGTCAACAGCGCCAGCGGCTCGCTGCCTGCCAGGGCCTGGTCGATGCCGACGGTGTGACTGGGCAGCCCGGTGGGGCCGCCTCGGGGAGGGCTGCTGCGCATCGTCCGAGCATACCCGGATGGTAGACTGCGCCGTTTTGCTGAGAGCTGGCGTGCGCTCCATCGGCCGCCGGCGCGCGATGCCGGGCTTGCGGGTCGACGACACGACCTCACCTGCCCACTCAGCCACAACTGCCGGCTTGCCGGCGCCCCGGACCATCCCGCCTCGGGGCCCCTTGCGCGTGACGCCACCCTCGGCGCCGGGCTGCCGGGGCCACGGGCGAACAGACCCCTGACAGCGCATGTTGCCCAAGCTTCTCACCTCGATTTTCGGCAGCCGCAACGACCGCCTGCTCAAGCAGATGCGCCGGGTCGTCGAGCGGATCAACGCGCTGGAGCCGCAGTACGAGGCGCTCGACAACACGGCCCTGCAGGCGAAGACCGCCGAGTTCCGCCAGCGCCTGGCCCAAGGTGCGACGCTGGATGACGTGCTGCCCGATGCCTTCGCTGCGGTGCGCGAGGCCGGCAAGCGCAGCCTGAAGATGCGCCACTTCGACGTGCAGCTGATCGGTGGCATGACGCTGCACAGCGGCAAGATCGCCGAGATGCGCACCGGCGAAGGCAAGACGCTGATGGCAACCCTGCCGGTCTACCTGAATGCGCTGTCCGGCAAGGGCGTGCATGTGGTGACAGTCAACGACTACCTGGCCCGGCGTGACGCCGAGTGGATGGGCCAGCTCTACCGTTTCCTGGGCCTGACCGTGGGTGTCAACGTGCCCGGCATGTCGCGCGAGGAGAAGCAGGCGGCCTACGCTGCCGACATCACCTACGGCACGAACAACGAGTTCGGCTTCGACTACCTGCGCGACAACATGGTCTACGAACTGGCCGACCGCGTGCAGCGCGGCCTGAACTTTGCCATCGTCGACGAGGTGGACTCGATCCTGATCGACGAGGCCCGCACGCCGCTGATCATCAGCGGCCAGGCCGAGGACCACACCGAGATGTACGTGCGCATCAACGCCGTCATCCCGGGCTTGAAGAAGCAGATCGGCGAGGCCGACCCGCGCACTGGCGAGGGCGTGATCGAGCCGGGCGACTTCACCGTCGACGAGAAGAGCCACCAGGTCTTCCTGACCGAGGACGGCCACGAGAACGCCGAGCGCCTGCTGGCCGAAGCCGGCTTGCTGGTCGAGGGTGCCAGCCTGTACGACGCGGCCAACATCTCGCTGATGCACCACGTCTACGCGGCGCTGCGGGCCAACCACCTGTACCACCGCGACCAGCACTACGTGGTGCAGAACGGCGAGATCATCATCGTCGACGAGTTCACCGGCCGCCTGATGACCGGCCGGCGCTGGAGCGACGGCCTGCACCAGGCGGTCGAGGCCAAGGAAGGCGTGCAGATCCAGAGCGAGAACCAGACGCTGGCCTCGATCACCTTCCAGAACTACTTCCGCATGTACGCCAAGCTCGGCGGCATGACCGGCACGGCCGACACCGAGGCCTACGAGTTCCAGGAGATCTACGGTCTGGAGACGGTGGTGATCCCGCCGAACCGGCCGACCCAGCGCAAGGACGAGCTGGATCTGATCTACAAGACCAGCCGCGAGAAGTTCAACGCGGTGATCGCCGACATCCGCGACTGCCATCAGCGTGGCCAGCCAGTGCTGGTGGGCACCACGTCGATCGAGAACAGCGAGCTGATCTCGGGCCTGCTGACCCAGGCCAAGCTGCCGCACCAGGTGCTCAACGCCAAGCAGCATGCCAAGGAGGCCGAGATCGTGGCCCAGGCCGGCCGGCCCGGCATGATCACCATCGCCACCAACATGGCCGGCCGCGGCACCGACATCGTGCTGGGCGGCAATGTCGAGAAGCAGATCCAGCTGCTGGAGGCCGACCCGGCCGTCGGCGAGGCCGACCGCGCCGCGCGCATCCAGAAGCTCAAGGACGAATGGCAGGGCCTGCACGAGCAGGTCAAGGCGGCGGGCGGCCTGCGCATCATCGCCACCGAGCGCCACGAGAGCCGGCGCATCGACAACCAGCTGCGCGGCCGTGCCGGCCGCCAGGGCGACCCGGGCCAGAGCCGCTTCTACCTGAGCCTGGACGACCCGCTGATGCGCATCTTCGCCGGCGACCGGGTGCGCGCGATCATGGACAAGCTGAAGATGCCCGAGGGCGAGGCCATCGAGGCCGGCATCGTCAGCCGCAGCATCGAGGGTGCTCAGCGCAAGGTCGAGGCACGCAACTTCGACATCCGCAAGCAGCTGCTGGAGTACGACGACGTCAGCAACGACCAGCGCAAGGTGATCTACCAGCAGCGCAACGAGATCCTGGAAAGCGACTCGGTGCTGGCCCAGGTGACCAATCTGCGCAAGAGCGCGATGACCGGCGTGGTCCGCACCTGGGTGCCGGCCGAGAGCGTCGAGGAGCAGTGGGACATCCCGGCGCTGGAGAAGGCGCTGGCCGAGGAGTGGCAGGTGCCGGCGGCGCTGGCCGCCGAGGTCGAGAAGAGCGAGTCCATCACCGACGAGGAGATCGTCGACAAGGTGGTGGCCGCGGCGGACCAGGTGTTCGAGGGCAAGCTGGCCCTGGTCGGCCAGGAGCAGTTCAATCCCTTCATGCGCATGGTGCTGCTGCAGAGCATCGACAGCCACTGGCGCGAGCACCTGGCGGCGCTGGACTACCTGCGCCAGGGCATCCACCTGCGCGGGTACGCCCAGAAGAACCCGAAGCAGGAATACAAGCGCGAGGCCTTCGAGCTGTTCAGCCAGTTGCTGGACGTGGTGAAGATGGAAGTGACGCGCCTGCTGCTGACTGTGCGCATCCAGAGCCAGGAGCAGGTGGCACAGGCGGCCGAGGCAATCGAGGCCCAGGCCGGCCAGGTGGCCAACGTCACCTACATCCATCCGAACGAGGATGGCAGCGTCAGCCAGGAGACCGAACCGGGCGCAGAAGTTGCTCCCAATCTGCCGCGTGTCGGCCGGAACGATCCTTGCCCCTGTGGAAGCGGCAAGAAGTTCAAGGCCTGCCATGGCAAGCTGGCGTGATATGGGCGCTGCGCGGATGCACAGCAGTTGCAAACTGATACCGGGGATCTCCCCCGTTCGGTGGGGTGTGCCAGCGAACGTCGCGGTTAAACTTATCGAAACTGCGTCATAGTTTGCACATCTGGCCTGCCGTCGAGGCCGCGCAGCGCGATGCCGATTTCGTCTGATCTTTTGGGAGCCTTGACATGAAACTTCGATCCATTGCCGCCGCCGCTGCGCTCGTCGCTGCGTCGTCCGCTTCGCTGGCCGCGTCGGTGACGTTGACCGGCAGCAACTTCAACGTGACCTACGACAGCGCTGCCCTCGGACTGTTCGGTTCATCCGTCACCCTAGTCGGCAACCAGCTGTCGTTCTTCCCGACGTCATTCGTCGCGCAGACGGGCGGCGGCATCGACGTCGAGAATTCGACGATCGCGCTGCAAGTCACCGCGCACACCGGCTATGTCCTGTCGGGCTTCAACCTCACCGAGGGCGGTGACTTCTTCCACTTCGGCGCTCCCGGCGTGATGTCGGGTGTGTCGGCCGGTGGCCAACTGCGCGTGACGCCGCTGCCCGGGAGCACCCAGTCGGCGTCGATCACGGCGGGCGGCCCGTTCGCGGCCAACAGCTTCCTCGATTTCGGCACCAGCAACTGGTCCGCCAGTGCTTCGGTGACGCCGGTGGCCAACACCACGGTGGCCAACGTGTCGATCCAGAACATCCTGGCTGCTTATGTGGTCAACGGCCTCGGCTACGCCTTCATCGAGAAGAAGGAAGCGTTTCTGACGGTCGGTGTCACGCCCGTCCCCGAGCCCGAGACCTACGCGATGATGCTCGCTGGGCTGGTGGCCATCGGCTTCCTGGCGCGCCGCCGCGGCTGAGCGCCAGTCGGTCCAGCCCGCAGGGCGGCTTCGGCCGCCCTTTTTCTTGCCCGTCTTGCCAGCGGTGCAGGCGATCGGCGCCGGCCGGCGGGCGGTGCCGCCCGCCTAGAATCCGCGTCCCACCACCAACTTCCGAGCCGCCGACATGCCCGTCAACCTGCCTCCGCTGAACCCGGCCAGCCTGCACGTCGTGGCGGGTGCTCGCCTGGGCATCGCGCGTGCGGGCATCCGCAAGCCCAACCGGCCCGACCTGGTGGTGCTGGCGCTCGACGAGGGTTGCCAGGTCGCGGGCGTGTTCACCCGCAACCGGTTCTGTGCGGCGCCGGTGCAGGTGTGCCAGGCGCACCTGGCCAGCGGCGATGCGATCCGCGCGATCGTGGTCAACACCGGCAACGCCAATGCCGGCACCGGCGCCGACGGCCTGGACCGTGCACGACAGACCTGTGCCGCGCTGGCCGGCCTGATGGGCCTGCAGCCCGGCCAGGTGCTGCCGTTCTCCACCGGCGTGATCATGGAGACGCTGCCGGTCGACCGCATCGCCGCCGGCCTGCCGGCTGCGCTGGCCGACCTGCGCGCCGATGGCTGGGCCGATGCCGCCACCGGCATCATGACCACCGACACCCAGCCGAAGGCAGCGTCGCGCCAGGTGCAGATCGGCGGGCGCACGGTCAGCATCACCGGCATCAGCAAGGGCGCCGGCATGATCAGGCCGAACATGGCGACCATGCTCGGCTTCCTGGCCACCGACGCGGCACTGGCGCCCGGCCTGCTGCAGGCCCTGGTGCGCGAGGTGGCCGACGCCAGCTTCAACCGCATCACCATCGACGGCGACACCTCGACCAACGATTCCTTCGTGCTGATCGCCAGCGGCCAGGCCGGCCACGCGCCGATCACCAGCCTGGACTCCCCCGAGGGCAGGACACTGCGCGAGGCGGTGACGGCCGTCGCCTGCCAGCTGGCGCAGGCCATCGTGCGTGATGGCGAGGGCGCCACCAAGTTCATCACCGTGCAGGTCGAGGGCGGGCGCGACGAGGCCGAGTGCCGGTTGGTGGCCTATGCCATCGCCCACTCACCCCTGGTCAAGACGGCGTTCTTCGCCAGCGACCCGAACCTGGGACGCATCCTGGCGGCCGTGGGCTATGCCGGCATCGACGACCTCGACCAGTCGCTGATCGACCTGTACCTCGACGACGTGCATGTCGCCACGCAGGGTGGCCGCCATGCCGCCTATGCGGAGGCCGACGGCCAGCGCGTGATGAAGCAGAGCGAGATCACGGTGCGCGTCCTGCTGCACCGCGGGGCGGCGCGCACCACCGTGTGGACCTGCGACCTGTCGCACGACTACGTCAGCATCAACGCCGATTACCGCAGCTGACCCGCCGGCCGGTCGCTGCCACCGGCCCAACGGGCGGGATGAGCGGCGACAATGGCCGCCAGAAGAACGGCGCCATCAGGACGCCGAGGCGGGCAGGGGGCGAGATTGGCGAGCAACACACCGGGCCGAAGCATGCCGGCCGCACGGCCATGGGGCCTGGCCCCGGACGATCTGCTGCGCGATGCGGTCTACCGGCGGCTGTGGATCTCGGTGCTGTGCAGTTCGGTCGGCGCGCAGGTCACCATCCTGGCGCTGCCGCTGACGGCCGCCCTGCTGCTGCAGGCCACGCCCACCCAGATGGGGCTGCTGACGGCGGCCGAATTGCTGCCCTTCGCCCTGGTCTCGCTGCCGGCCGGTGTCTGGCTGGACCGTGTGCGCAAGCTGCCGGTCTACCTGGCCGGTGAACTGGCCATTGCCCTGGCCGTGGTGCTGGTGCCGCTGTGCTGGTGGATGGATGCCCTGGCCATGCCGCTGCTCTACGGGGTGGGCTTCGTGATCGGCCTGGTGAACGTGGCGGCCGGCAGTGCCGCGCAGATCGTGCTGACGCAGGTGGTCCCGCGTGAGCGGCTGGTCGAGGCGCATGCGCGCAACGCCCTGGCCAGTTCCGGCGCCGAGGTGGCCGGGCCTGGCCTGGCCGGCGCGTTGGTGAAGGCCCTGGGTGCACCGCTGGCGCTGCTGTTCGATGCGCTGCTGCTGCTGGTGTCGGCCGTGCTGCTGCGCGGCCTGCGGGTCACCGAGCAGCCGCCGGCCGTCGGCACCGGCTTTTCCGCCGACCTGCGTGCCGGCCTGGATTTCGTGCGCCGGCAGCGCCTGCTGGTGGCCCTGGCCTGGGCCGTGGGCGGCTGGCAGCTGTGCCACAACGGCGCCCTGGTGGTGCAGATCCTGCACGCCAGCCGTGGCTTGGGGCTGTCCGAGCAGGTGATCGGCCTGTGCTACGCCGCGCTGGGCGCCGGCACCATCTCCGCCAGTCTCTACGGCAGCCGGCTCAGCCGTCGCGTCGGGCCCGGGCCGTCGATGGTGGTGGGCTTCGTGTTGTGCGGCTTGGGCTGGCTGCTGCCCTGGCTGCTGCCGGCAGGCCGTGCGGGGGTGGCGGCGTTCGTCGCGATGCTGCTGCTCGCCGGCACCGGCGGCGTGCTGGTGTTCATCAACTTCCTGGCGATGCGCCAGGCCGTCACGCCCGCGCCGCTGCTGGGCCGCATGACGGCGACGATGCGCTGGCTGATCCTGCTGCCGGCGGTGCCGGGCGCATTGCTGGGCGGCTGGGTGGGCGAGCGCTTCGGCCTGACGGTGACGTTGGGTGCCGCCGGCTTGCTGGCCCTGCTGCTGGCGGCGCTGGCCTGGCGCAGCGACCAGATCCGCGACCTGCGCAGGCTGCCCTCCGCCACGCCGGTGCTAGCCGATGCGGCGGCCGAGCCGACCCGCGCCGCCTAGCCCAGGGCCGGCGCGAAGCGGTCGACCGCGTCGGTGATGAGGCCGTCGATGCCCAGGTCCAGCAAGCGCCGGGCGTCGTCCGCCTCGTTGACGGTGTAGACCATCGCCAGCCAGCCGGCGTCGCGGGCGCGCTGGCGCAGGTCGGCGTCCATCAGCGTGTGGTTGGTGACGATGGCGCTGCAGCCGATCTCGGCGGCCACATCGAAGCAGCCGGGCCACAGGCTGTCCAGCAACAGGGCGCGGGGCAAGTGCGGTGCGGCTTCCCTGGCTGCCAGCAGCGATTCGGGGCGGAACGAACTGAGCAGCGGCGGCACGGCCTGGCCCTGCCACAGCGTCGCAGCCTGGGCGGCGACCACCCGGCCGGTCTCGGCTTCCTGGCCCGGCGTCGGCTTGATCTCGATGTTCAGCCGGTGGCCATTGGTGAGGATGAAGCGCGCCAACCCGGCCAGCGTGGCCAGGGGCTCACCGGCATGGCCGCGGCTGTGCCAGCCGCCGGCGTCCAGCTGCGACAGCGCAGACCACGGCAGATCGCCCGCCGTGCCCTGGCCGCTGGTGGTGCGCTCCAGCGTCGCATCGTGCAGCAGGAAGGGCACGCCGTCGGCCGACAGCTTCACGTCGCACTCGAAAGCGCGGTAGCCGTGGGCCGCGCCCAGGCGGAAGGCCGCCAGCGTGTTCTCGGGCGCCAGCTTGCCGGCGCCGCGGTGGGCGATCCAGCGTGGGCAGGGCCAGGGCGTGATCGTGGGCATCGCGTCAGTCCCCGACGCGCAGACCGCTCTCGGCATCGAACCAGTGCAGGCGGCCAGGCGTGGCACTCAGGCGCACGGTGTCACCCACCAGCGGCGGCGCCAGGGTGGCGTCGATGCGCACGGTGAAGGCGCCATCGCCCAGCCGCCCGTGCACCAGGCGCTCGGCGCCCAGCATTTCCACCGTCTCCACCTGCAGCGGCCAGGCGCCCTGCGGGTCGAGCAGCGTGTGCTCCGGGCGCAGGCCCAGCACCAGGGCACCGTCGCGCGGGGCCGGCGCGGGCAGGGCCAGCGCCTCGGTGGCGTTGCCGACGCGGAATCGCCCGCCCTCGGCCCTGCCCGGCAGCAGGTTCATCGGCGGCGAGCCGATGAAGCTGGCGACGAAGCTGCTGGCCGGCTTGCCGTAGACCTGCTCGGGCGTGCCCACCTGCTCCATGCGGCCGGCGTTCATCACGATCATGCGCTGAGCCAGGGTCATCGCCTCCACCTGGTCGTGGGTGACGAAGAGGCTGGTGACACCGAGTTCGCGGTGCAGCTTCTGGATCTCCAGCCGGGTCTGTGCCCGCAGCTTGGCGTCCAGGTTGGACAGCGGTTCGTCGAACAGGAACGCCTGCGGCTGGCGCACGATGGCGCGGCCCATCGCCACCCGCTGGCGCTGGCCGCCGGAGAGCTGCCGCGGCGTGCGCTGAAGGAAGGGCCCGATCTCCAGGATCTTGGCCGCCTTCTGCACCCGGGCCTCGATCTCGGCCTTGGGAACCTTGGCGATCTTCAGGCCGTAGGCCATGTTGTCGTACACGCTCATGTGCGGATAGAGCGCGTAGTTCTGGAACACCATCGCGATGTCGCGGTCGGCCGGCTCGACGTCATTGACGACCCGCCCGCCGATGGCGATCTCGCCCTCGCTGATCTCTTCCAGCCCGGCCACCATGCGCAGCAGCGTGCTCTTGCCGCAGCCGCTGGGGCCGACGATGACGATGAACTCGCCGTCGGTGATGTCCACCGACACGCCGTGGATCACCTGGTTGGCCTTGGGGCCCTTGCCGTAGCGCTTGACGACGTTGTGGATGCGGATGGCGCCCATGGGGTCCTTTTTTGTTCTCTCGACTACTTTTCTGAATCCACCAGGCCCTTGACGAACCACTTCTGCATGCCGATGACGACCAGCGCCGGCGGCAGCATGGCCAGCAGGGCGGTGGCCATCACCAGATTCCATTCGTTGGCTGCGTCGCCGCCGGAGATCATGCGCTGGATGCCCAGCACGATCGGGTACATCTTCTCCTCGGTGGTCACCAGCAGCGGCCACAGGTACTGGTTCCAGCCGTAGATGAACTGGATGACGAAGAGCGCGGCGATGCTGGTCGACGACAGCGGCACCAGCACGTCCTTGAAGAAGCGCAGCGGGCCGGCGCCGTCGATGCGGGAGGCCTCGACCAGCTCGTCCGGCACGGTCAGGAAGAACTGGCGGAACAGGAAGGTCGCCGTGGCGCTGGCGATCAGCGGAATGGTGAGCCCGGCGTAGCTGTTGAGCATGCCCAGGTCGGACACCACCTTGTAGGTCGGTGCGATGCGCACCTCCACCGGCAGCATCAGCGTGACGAAGATGGCCCAGAAGAAGACCATCTTGAACGGGAAGCGGAAGTAGACGATGGCGAAGGCCGACAGCAGCGAGATCGCGATCTTGGCGATCGCGATCACCAGGGCGCTGATCAGGCTGACCTGCATCATCTGCGCCACCGGCGCCTTGCTGCCAGGGCCGCTGATGTTGCCGGACAGCGCCTTGCCGATGCTCTCGAAGAAATGCCCGCCGGGCAGCAGCGGCATCGGCGCCTGCACGATGGCGTCCGTCGTGTGGCTTGCCGCCACGATGGTCAGGTAGACCGGAAACGCCACCACCGCCACGCCCAGCAGCAGCACGGCATGCGACAGCAGGTTCAACCAGGGGCGGCGCTCAACCACGGCAAGCTTTCATCAGTAGTTCGCCATCGTGCGCGCCCGACCCCGGGGCATGAAGCTGGGGCCGTGGCTGGCGGACGATGGTGCGTGCTCGTAGGATGAATCCGGGCGCTGCTGACGAGGTCGGCGTTTGCTTGGTGTT
>Ga0208564_1000770_pt1 | contig 28476 bp, 26 predicted proteins | sample AD_UKC073_MetaG_FD_184439 | JGI IMG/M metagenome (GOLD analysis project Ga0208564, IMG submission 184439) | Active sludge microbial communities of municipal wastewater-treating anaerobic digesters from USA - AD_UKC073_MetaG (SPAdes) (version 2) | ecosystem: Engineered > Bioreactor > Anaerobic >... | reverse complement strand
TATAGCATTCCACTTCTCTATCGATACCCAGGCTGTTATAAAACTCAATAGGGATAGTGATTTGACGTTTTTTAGACACAGAAATGCGTTTTTTTAGCACGGAGCCCTCTCCTTTTCTTTTCACTGGCGGCATTAGTGATCCTCCTTCCTTCGGTAGTATATGCCTGGTCAAATATAATTATACAAAGAATCTTTGAAATAATATTATCAAAGAAACAAAGAACTCTCAAGAATTGAGGAAGGTCAAATCCTGGTTACTTTGCATCTGCAGTTGGCATCTATAAATTTGGAAAACTTATTTAGTGGTTGTTTTTGTACATTGCTTATCATATACTATTCCTATTAAAATAGTAGAGTATCAGAAAACTGACAGGGGGTGTTGCTTGATGCAGGTATCTGAGGAAAAAGGTACGTGCTACTGGCTATGGGGAGTAGGAGTGGGTTGTTCTATCCAACCGGGAGGAGATAAAAAATTTTTTACTCATAGTCTATTAAATCGCTAGGAATAATAAATATTAGGAGATGAAGGTTATGAGTCAAAGAAAATGGAAATTTGATACTCTTCAGGTTCACGCTGGGCAGGTGGCCGATCCCACCACAGGCGCACGGGCAGTGCCTATTTACCAGACCACTTCTTATGTATTTAGAGATGTCCAGCATGCCGCTGATTTGTTTGCCCTGAAAGAAGCAGGCTACATATATACCCGCATAATGAACCCCACCACTGATGTTTTTGAGCAGCGGGTAGCGGTTCTGGAAGGGGGAGTAGGCGGCCTGGCCACTGCTTCAGGTTCGGCGGCTATAACCTATGCCATTTTAAATATAGCCTCGGCCGGGGATGAGATAGTTTCCGCCAGTACCCTTTATGGCGGTACCTATAACTTGTTTGCGGATACCTTCAAGACCTTTGGTATCAGGGTTCATTTCGTAAACCCTGACGATCCGGAGAATTTCCGCCGGGCCATAACCAGCAGGACTAAGGCAGTCTACATAGAAGCCATCGGCAATCCGGGCATTAACCTGATCGATATTGAAGCTGTAGCGGCTATTGCCCATGAGAACGGGATTCCCCTTGTTGTTGACAATACTTTTGGTACACCCTACCTGATCAGGCCCTTTGAATTCGGAGCCGATATTGTGGTTCACTCGGCTACTAAGTTTATGGGCGGGCATGGGACTTCTATCGGCGGTGTCATTGTTGATTCTGGTAAATTTGATTGGTCTGCCAGCGGGAAGTTTCCCGGCCTTACCGAGCCTGACCCCAGTTATCACGGTATCAGGTATGCAACTGATGTTGGCGCTGTTGCTTATATAACCAAAGCCAGGGTGGGGCTGTTGAGAAACACCGGTGCCTGCCTCAGTCCTTTTAATGCCTTTCTATTGCTGCAGGGGCTGGAAACCCTGTCGTTAAGGGTGGAGAGACATGTAGCCAATGCCAAGACCATAGCCCACTATCTGCAGGATCATCCCCGGGTGGCCTGGGTCAACTATCCCAGTCTGGAAGGCAGTAAATACTACCATCTTGCCCAAAAATATTTCCCCAAAGGCTGCGGCTCTATCTTTACCTTTGGAATTAAAGGCGGATTAGAGGCTGGTATTAAGTTTATCAATAGCCTGCAGTTATTTTCCCATCTGGCCAATGTAGCCGATGCAAAATCCCTGGTTATCCATCCCGCCAGCACCACCCATTCCCAGCTTTCAGAGGAAGAATTAATAGCTGCGGGGGTTACCCCGGACCAAATCCGGCTCTCCATCGGTATTGAAGATGTGGGAGATCTCATTTACGACCTTGACCAAGCGCTGGCCAAGGCTGCCCGTAGTTAGGTTATGTTAAAGTTAAAGGCCAAACTCGATAGGAGGAAAACAGATGAGTAAAATCGCCCAGAATATAACCGACTTAATAGGAGGTACCCCTCTATTAGAACTGGCTAATTACAGCCGGGCTAATAACCTGGAGGTGCGCCTTATAGCCAAGTTGGAGTATTTCAATCCCGCCGGCAGCGTTAAAGACCGGATTGGCTACGCAATGATTCAGGACGCTGAAGAAAAAGGCTTGATAAATGCGGAATCGGTGATTATTGAGCCCACTAGCGGTAATACCGGTATTGCCCTGGCCATGGTCTGCGCTTCCAGAGGGTACCGGCTGGTTTTGACCATGCCGGAAACCATGAGTGTGGAAAGAAGAAGTTTGTTAAAGGCCCTGGGAGCTGAGTTAGTTCTGACTCCTGGCGAAAAGGGCATGGGAGGAGCCGTGGAAAAGGCTTTGGAACTGGCTGCAGAAATCCCTAACTCATTTATACCCCAGCAGTTTGAAAACCCTGCTAATCCGGCTATCCACCGGAGTACCACTGGAATTGAAATCTGGCAGGATACCGGGGGTGCGGTTGACATATTTGTGGCAGGAGTAGGCACCGGGGGAACAGTGACTGGGGTAGGGGAACTGCTAAAATCGAAAAAGCCCGGCATTGAGATCATAGCCGTTGAGCCCTTTGATTCTCCCGTATTATCGGGCGGACAGCCGGGAATGCATAAGATTCAGGGGATAGGGGCTGGTTTTGTTCCCGCAATTCTTAACCGGGAGGTTATTGATGAGATATATATGGTGAAAAATGAAGACGCCTTTGAAACAGCCCGCCGCCTTGCCAAACACGAGGGATTGCTGGTGGGAATATCGTCGGGGGCAGCGGTTTGGGCAGCCACCCAGGTAGCCAGGCGCCCTCAGAATAAGGGCAAAACAATGGTTGTTTTACTTCCTGATACCGGGGAAAGATACCTATCCACCCCGTTATTTCAGGAAGGGTAAGCTTGCTGAGAGGAGGCGGGAATAATGCCGGTAAAAATACCTGATAAACTGCCAGCCAGGACTCCTTACGATTTGGATGAACTCAAATAACAAGAATTCAGCACTCTAGCCTGGGAGCTCACCTCAGGAATTTGGCAAGAACCGTGTATAATAGGGCTCACAGGTCTTTGATTAACTTTCTCCTAACTGGGTCTCCCGGTTTTTTCCGCAGGTAGGGTCGGTATCATGGGAGCAGCATCCTTTGACAATGCTGGCCGAAGAGTTACCGCCCTGGCGATAGTTCTTAATAGCTTCATGAAGAGCATCGGCGGCCAGGTTGGAACAGTGCATTTTGATGGGCGGCAGGCCATCCAGGGCTTCGGCTACGGTCTTATTGGTAATCGCCTCGGCTTCCTCCAGGGTTTTGCCCTTAACCATTTCCGTTACCATGCTGCTGGTGGCAATGGCTGCCGCACACCCGAAGGTGCGGAACTTAATATCCTCTATTATGTTATCCTTAACCTGGATCTCGATATGCATAATATCGCCGCAGGCCGCATTGCCGACTTCGCCAATTCCACTAGGGTTTCTAAGCTCGCCCACATTGCGCGGATTCATGAAATGGTCCATTACTTTTTGCGAGTACATCATTTTCCCATCCTCCTTTAGCGTCCCAGGGGGGACATGGCTCTTAGATTATGAATAATCGGCGGTAAAACCTGCAGGACATAATCCACGTCTTCCTGGGTATTGTCTTTACCCATGGTCATACGTAACGAGCCATGAGCTGTTTCATGAGGTAACCCTATGGCCAGCAGAACATGGGAAGGATCCAGGGAATCTGAGGTACAGGCGGACCCGCTGGAGGCCATGATGCCGTAGTGGTCTAGCATCAACAGTATTGACTCTCCCTCCACATAATCAAAACATACACTTACACTGCCGGGCAATCTTCTTTCTGGGTGGCCGGTTAGTCTGGTGTTAGGAATAGTTGCCAGGAGCCCGTCAATCAGGCGTTTGGCCAGATCAGCTAAAGGAGCTTCCTGACTGCACAGTCTCTGCATGGCCAGTTCGGCAGCTTTGCCAAAGCCAACTGCTCCCGGAACATTGACAGTTCCAGCCCTTAGGTTGCGTTCATGCCCGCCGCCATGGAGTAAACTGCCGATGCGGATACCCTTTCTAACATATAAACAGCCGATTCCCTTAGGGCCATAAAGCTTATGGCTGGATGCAGAAAGAAGGTCAACCCCCAAGTCATTGACGTTTACCGGTATTTTGCCCGCCGTTTGCACCGCATCGGTATGGAAAACCGCCCCGGCTTCATGAGCAATAGCAGCCAGCTCTTTAATGGGCTCAATGGTGCCTATCTCGTTGTTGGCGTGCATGATGGAAACCAAAGCAGTGTCAGGACGGAGCGCCTCCCGGATAGTATCCGGCTCCACCTCTCCATAGGAGTTCACCGGCAGGACAGTCAGTTCAAAACCCTGCTTAGCCAGGAACTGGCAGGTATGCAGTACGGCATGATGTTCAACCGCTGAAGTAATGATATGATTGCCCTTACCGCGGTTGTTTAACATATAAGTAATGATGGCCTGGTTATTTGCTTCAGTTCCGCCGCTGGTAAAAATGAGCTCCGTAGGTTTTGCCCCCAGCAGGGCTGCCACCTTTTCCCGGGCTTCTTCCAACGCCCGGGCTGCTTGCTGGCCCTGGGAATGAACGCTGGAGGAATTGCCATAAATATCCGTAAAATAGGGCATCATAGCTTCCAAAACCTCGGGATCGAGGGGGGTGGTCGCACTGTGATCCAAATATATTGATTTCAAAACATATACCTCCTGTTTAGGTTGGCTGGTTTCGAATATCTAAGCTTCATTAATCGAACATTTGCCCTCTCGGCACCGGTGTGCTTCCCGGGCTAGGTCAGCCAGGGTGTAGGAATCCAGAACTTCAGCGATGGAGTCCCTTATCTTGCTCCATAATATGCGGGTAACACAGTAGTCGGATCTGCCACATTCCTCAGGATTGACTTCACTCACACATTCCACCGGTGCAATGGGTCCTTCCAGGGCTCTGATAATATCCCCGGCAGTAATATCCTCCGGACGTCTAGCCAATACATATCCTCCCTGGGAGCCCCGCACGCTCTTAACCAGGCCAGATCTTTTCAGGGGAACCATTAGCTGTTCTAAGTACCGTTCGGATAAGCCTTCTCGTTCAGCTATGGTATGGGTTGCTATTGGTGATTGTTCTTCACTTATAGCCATATCAATCATGGCTCTTAATCCGTATCTTCCTCGAGTTGATAATTTCATGACCACTCCTCCTCAGGTAATGTTTTGCCCCTTCCGGCGCAACTTAGTCTATGAAGCATAGGCAATCATTTTTTCCAGGGCCGTCACAGCTTGGGAACGAATTGGTTCCGGAACTGACACCACTGTCTCCCGGTTCTCCAAGGAGTAAAGAATCTTATCCAGGGTAATACTTTTCATATTAGGGCAAATGAGCTCTGAGTGAGCCAGTATCAGTTCCTTACCGGGGCTCACCTTATTTATAGAATGCATTATCCCACATTCAGTAACGATGATAAGCTGTTTCTTACCTGAACGGGCAGCATAATCCAATATGCCGGCGGTACTGCCCACAAAGTCGGCTAGGGCAACAACTTCCGGGGAACATTCGGGATGAACCAGTACCTCGGCACCGGGGTAGTGCTGCTTCTGCTCTTTGATATCATCAGCTGTAACCGCGGCGTGGATAGGGCAGCAGGAAGGGTAAAGGTCCAGTGACCGGTTTAATTTACTGGCTATATATTTACCTAAATTTTCATCGGGTATAAAGAGTATTCTAGCATCCTGCGGCAGCTTGGCTATGATCTTGGCAGCATTGGATGAGGTCACGCATATATCGGAAACTGCCTTGATAGCTGCCGGGGTGTTTACATAGCTGACCACTAGGCTGTCTGGGTATCGCTCTTTATACTCCAGTACGTGCTGGATGTCAACACTGTCAGCCATTGGGCAGGTAGCAGACGGTTCTGGAGTTAATACGGTTTTGCCGGGACATAATATAGCGGCTGATTCCGCCATGAAATCGACTCCAGCCACCAGGATGGTGTCCAGTGGGGAATTTTTAGCCGCCACCGCCATGGCATAGGAATCACCGACAAAATCAGCAATGTCCTGGACTTCCGGACGCTGGTAATAATGGGCAATAATATAGACGGACTTTTCTTTTTTCAACTCCAGTATTCTATCCGCTGTCAGCATGTCATTTGAAGTATTCATATTATTACTCTCCTTTAGAATTTAACTCGTTCCACGTGGCTATAGACAGTGAATCTTTGGCCGCGCGCAAAACCTACCACCGTTATATTGAAATCTTCAGCCAGCTCCACCGCCAGCTCAGTTGGGGCTGAACGGGATAAAATTAAGGGAAAACCGGCGCGAACTGTTTTAATCACTATCTCCGAAGCAACCCGGCCGCTTAAAATGAGACATTTATCATGGGGATCAATTTCATGCCCAAAAGCATAGCCAATTACTTTATCAACCGCATTATGGCGACCAATGTCTTCGAACATGCACAGGATTTCATCTCCATCAGCCAGGGCGGCATTGTGTACTCCTCCAGTCAGCCGAAACGTTACAGACCGTTCTTCCAAGGCATTGATGGTATTTAGCAAATACTGGGCATCCACCTGTAAGTCAGCTTCAATTGGTTTAAGCTGGCGGGCATCATTAATAAAGTACAGTCCCGCACGGCTTTTGCCGCAGCAGCTGGCAATATGGCGGCGCAGGAAAGATCTGGTCTGGGGTACCGGGTTGCTGGTCTCTATCCATAGAAGTCCCTGTTCCTCGCGCAGGGAAATCCTTAATATATCAGAGGGCTTTTGAATGAACCCTTCCGTCACCAAAAAACCGACGCCCAGTTCTCTTAGTCCATGAGGAGAACACACTATAGTGGCCAGCTCACTTTGGTTTAAGAAAATGGTAAGCGGCTTTTCCTCTACCACTGGCACCTGCCTGGTTTCGGCTAGACCGTCGTTATATACAGTAACCTCGCGCTGTTTACAAATTTTCAGTTCCGTCATTTATTTAGTCTCCCTTATTAATGGGGCAGTTTACGTGGCCAATATACACTAAAGTTATAGGAATTGTCAAGTATAGGAAGGGGGCGGTTTTCCTGCAAACACATGAACACAAGGGGACGGTAATCTTGTGTCATTTAAGCTTTGCGAACCATGTACAGAGGGTAACCGGTTATCCTGCAAATAGGTGGGTGGCAAGAATAGTGGCATTTTTTATATCAGAAGGCACCGCAGAAATGCGGTTTTTTATTAGGTATAGTAAAAAGAGTGGTTGAGTTCTCAGATTAAATAAGGCATGAGGTTGAGGATAAAGCTCCCATCCCACCTTAATTATAAATTATTAAAAATGTATATTATAGACTGTTTGTTTTGGGAGCATACTCCTATAATATGCTTGCAGGTCTTAATTGATAATTTGGGGGCAAGATAAGATGAGTATAAAATTTGATCCCAATAACAATGTTATTAAACTCTGTATGATGGGGATGGGTTTTGAAGATAGTGGCGATGTAGATAAAGCAAGCACGATGTTTCATGAAGCATGGAACAAAGCAGCGGATGACTATGAAAAATTTATTGCAGCTTATCATTTGGCTCGGCAGCAAAAGAGTATTATAGACAAATTGAAGTGGATGGAAACATCTATACAGTATGCGCTAAATATAAATGATGAAAATGTAAAGAGTGCCTATTCAACTTTATATGAAAACATTGCCAAATGCTATGAAGAGTTGAGTGACCCTGTTAATGCAAAAAAGAATTATGAATTATCTAAACTATATAAAGGTGCTCCTTCTGACAAAGGGCCGTTTTATCATGGGACGAAGGCTGATTTAAAGGTTGGCGATCTGCTGACAGCGGGTGGAATTTCCAACTATAATCCTGAACTTCAAATAAATCACATTTATTTTACTGCTAATATCAATGGGGCAGTTCTTGCAGCGGCATTAGCAAAAGGAGAAGGAAGAGAACGCGTTTATATAGTAGAACCAACCGGTGAATTTGAAAACGATCCTAATGTCACAGATAAAAAATTTCCAGGTAACTTAACACGTTCTTATCGCTCAAAAGAACCTCTAAGAATTATTGGTGAGGAAACAGAGTGGACGAAATTGACAACTACAGAACTTAACAAATGGCGTGAAAACTTAGCCAAAAGCAAAGGCGAAATCATCAATTGAAAAGGAAAAACATCCCCCTGTGCCCTTCTAATAAGCAGCACAACTGCACATATTTTTCCGCGTTACTTACTAATGGATGCCCATCGGCATATTGAGAAATCGAGCTTCTGAAAGAAATAAGAGGTATTCGTGGCCTGCTTTTACTTAGAGACTAAAATATACCAATACAGTGTAACATTCCCAATTAAACCTCCATACGATAATAATGAGCTCGAGCTCAAATAAATGTAGAAAAGGGTGAATGAAATGGCATACTGTGATGCGTATCATTGCTCAAGCGGGTATTCGCAAAGAAGAAAGTCTTGGAAAAAAATAATTCATTTGGAGTGTGGGCAGGATCCTCAGGATGCAATATTCGAAATTGATGATGGTATTGTAAAGGAAAATCAGGCCTTTATATTAGATCGGCTGACTGTAGATACTTACGACCTTCACAAACCCCTGGTTAAAATTGAGTTTTCCAGTCTTATTGCATTTGAAGGAGAAGATGAGGAAACATATGAGCCTGAGGTAGAGGTAGATTTACTATTTAAATTAGAAAGGGTTTGTCATGGGGTGAAAGAATGCCTGCGAAGCTGGAGATATCTAAAAGAGTTTGATGTAGAAGACCCTGAGGAAAGGGAGAATCTCGATCTCGAGATAGAAATTAGTGAGCCTTTTACAGTGACTTTCTGTGACAGGAATATCTGCCCGGGGTGCTGTGAATACAGAATTGTAGTTGAGGGCAAAGACTTTGAAGGCGAGTTTGAATATTTGAGAGTGGTTAAACCTGTATTAACCGCCATTATCCAGGGATATATTTCTAGTGATTATTAACTGCTAAAATATTATATAGCGAGAATGTAAACAGCCAGGGTGAATACTATTCGCCCTGGCTGTTCCTGTTTGGTCATCTTTAGGTAGGCTTCAGATTAATAGCTTATGATATGGCTATAAATAGCCTTTCCAGGTCACTATGGTTTTCACCGGTTGCTCACATTTTTTAATAATCCCTTTTATGGGCATATTATCTTTAGCATAAACAATCTATAGAGGGTGGTTTACATGCAAGGGAAAACATTGATCATAACGGGTGGAGGCAGTGGATTTGGAAGAGAAGTGGCGTTAAAACTGGCTAAGAAAGGGACCAACATTTCTGTGGTAGATATATCCAAAGAAAATGGGGAAGAAACGGTTCGACTTTGTAAAGAGCTAGACTGTGACGCAATATTTATTCAGGCAGATGTTAGTAAGGTTGAGGATGTAAAAAAGTATGTGGCTCAGACGCTTGACCACTTTGGAAAAATCGATTTATTTTTCAACAATGCGGGAATTTCCGGATCTGGAGTTCGCACCTTGGAATGTTCTGTTGAAGAATTCAATGCCATTGTTGACGTGAATCTTAAGGGTGTATTCTATGGGTTAAAATTTGTAGTGAGTGAAATGCTGAAGACCGGCGGTGGAGTGATCGTCAATACGGCTTCACTGGGTGGCTTGGTTGGAATTCCTACTTTGGGCGCATATTCAGCAACCAAACATGCTGTTATTGGGTTGACAAAAACCATTGCCGGGGAGTATGGAAGGGAAAATATCAGAATTAATGCCATTGCTCCAGGCACTAATGAAACACCGATGGTAAAAGCATTCCCAAAAGAAGCAATTAAAGCAATGGCTGGCTGAAGCAGTCCCCATGGGTAGATTAGGACAACCCTATGAAGTGGCCGATGTGGTTGCCTTCTTACTGAGCGATGAATCTTCATATATTCATGGCGCTGTTATTTCCATTGATGGCGGTGCCGCTGCTTTATAATATCACCAAAAGAAGCACTAGGGGACGTTCTTTTCGCTTTCTAATAATGTAAAAGACATGGGATATGGAAGCTACGGAAGTGTTAGCGGCATATTTCAGGCAACTACCTAATCTCTTAAACAAGATGGGGAGAATAATATTCTGGTGTCAAAAGGTGGGGGACGGAGTGGTTGACAACTTCCTGTATATGGAAACCTTGTCAACAACCCCATTCCCCTGATAGTTTCATGCCAACTATGAGTGCGAAAAGGCTAAGCCCTTCTAGGGATTCCTGTGATGTAAACTAACCTCATGAACTTTTTTATTTCCGAAACCTATTAGAACCCGGTATGGAGGTATTTAGGCATAATAACCGGTTTGTCCGGTTTTATCTGATAAATTTTGGGAATAACTGGTCCTTGATCGGTAAAGTTGTTGCCGGCAACAAAGGCACTGTCTGGCAAAACCCGGCGCACTTCGATGAGATTTTCGCCGTACCAGTAGGCAAAGCTGTTGATTATGCCTATGGCCGTCGGGCGGTCCTTACAGGTATTAATTATACATGGTTTGCCATTGATCTCTCCCATATATATGGCTACATGACCAATATGAGTTCGGGCCGGTGCATCAGAGTTCCAGAAGGTGAAAATGTCACCAGGTTTAAGCTTTTCTGTGCCAACCAGGGTATATTTAGATGTACCAGGTATTTTTTGGGCATAAACCCCGCTAACCTTAACCCCAACCTGGTTATAATTTTTGGCGGCTGAGGTAATGGAATAACCGAAATCCTTATAAACCAGGGATACGAAATTGGAGCAGTCTATGTATCCGGTGGCAGGATACTTGCTATGTCCGTATTTCATAAAACCATATTCCATGTACCATATGGCCCGGCCTACCAGTGCCTCCGCCAGGCTTCCCTTGTAGTTGGCCCGGAATGCATCAATTATCGGTTTTTCATGGGCATTATACTGCTTTATACTGGCTGCTGTGGGTGTCTTAGCGGCAGCTGCTATGCGCGAGGGCTTTATTCCAGTCATAGCCGCATTCAGGACGGCCTTGGTTTTGGGACCCACCAGGCCATCTACTTTCAGTCCCTGGTCTTTTTGAAAACTCTTTACCGCCTCTAAAGATTTGGGACCCAACCACCCGTCAATACTGCGGGTGTAGTAGCCTAATTGGGCCAGATCTTTTTGTAGCTGACTGACCGCTGGACCCCGGCTGTCTAAAGTTAGGTCTTGGGTGCCATAGCGATCAGTATGAGCTTGCAAAGCAGCATTCAGGGCGGCCTTGGTTATTGGGCCCACCAGGGCATCTACTTTCAGCCCTTGAGCTTTTTGAAAACTCTTTACCGCCTCTGAGGTTTTGGGACCAAACCACCCATCGATACTGTTTGTATAATAGCCTAATTGGGCCAGGTCTTTTTGCAGCTGGCTAACCGCTGAACCCCGGCTGCCCAGGGTCAGGTCTTCTGTACCGTAGTCACTGGCGTAAGCTGGTAAGGGCATAAAAGCGATTACAAGCAGGGCTAATATACCCCAAGCAAGAGCATTGTTGCGACGTAATGCTAACATAAATTCGACCATCCTTTCCATAGTTAGACAATTTAAGACACATATTACAGTTCGACAAAAATATATTGCCCCCTTTTGGTAAATATGGGTAATTAAAGCATATCAGGGAGTACATCGAGTTCAGTAACTGTCCCTGGCAACGCTAATAGTTGCACCTTGTAATGAATAATAACCGAGTGATGGGTATGCTAGGCTAATACGTCCCCTAACATTTATTAGAAGTCATAAAAGACTGACCAATAATAATTTGTTAAGGTAGAATGGTTCTAAGAGAGCAACCAGGAGATATCACCGGATCGAGACGAACTCTGCTGCCGGGAATCAAGACAAGCCCTGTTGAAGTACTGTGAAGGGGATACTTTTGCTATGGTAATGATTTATGAGGGGTGGAAGGGCTTCATCGACATTTAGTCAAAAAGCGCTTAATAGCTATAAGAGGGGGAAGGAGGATGGAGATGCCCATTAAAATATTTCACACGGCTGATTTACATATTGGCATGAAATTCAATAGCTATCCGGAACCGGTTAAAAGCCAATTGCAGCAGGCCAGGTTGGAGGTATTGCCTAAGATGCTTTCCATAGCTAATAAAGAAAACTGCCATCTGTTTGTGGTAGCCGGTGATTTATTCCACAACATCAAGGGTATTAATAAAAAGACTATTGTTCAAACCGCCCAATACCTGGAGGAATTTCAGGGGGAATGTGTTTTAGTTTTGCCCGGTAATCATGATTACGATAACGATAGGATAGATTTGTGGGACACTTTCCAGAAGAATGTTGGAGATAAAACCATATTCTTAAACCAGGAAGCCCCTGTTTCCTTGACAGATTACGGGCTGGAAGCCACTATTTATCCGGCTCCCTGCCATTCCAAACACAGTGACACCAACAATATCGGCTGGATAGGGGAACAAGAAGTGGACCCCCAACACATAAATATTGGCATTGCTCATGGTTCGCTGCAGGGCATTTCACCTGATATAGAATCCAGTTATTTTTACATGACTCCGCAGGAACTGGAGAAGCTGCCTATGGATCTATGGCTGCTGGGGCATACCCATGTGGTTTATCCTGCTCATGAAGCGGTAAAGGATTGGAAGGTATTTAACCCGGGAACGCCGGAACCGGATGGATTGGATTGCCGGCACAAGGGACATGCATGGCTTATCAATGTGGATGATCATAAGAGAATAACTGCTAATGTGGTTTCTACCGGAACGTACCGTTTTTTGGATGAAAACTACACTATCACCAGTGCTGATGACTTGGACCACTTGCAAGCGTCCCTGCTCAAGGAGGGGCCAGAAACCACTATAGCCAGGATCCATCTGTCGGGAAGGGTATCCGGTGATACCTACAGTTATCGCCAAGAAATATACCAGACTTTGGAACAGTCCCTGGCCCACCTGATTATTGATGATTTCAACCTGGGCATAAAAATTACCCCTGAAAAGATAAGTCAGGAATTTACCGAGGGTTCTTTTCCCCAACAGTTGTTAAAGGCATTAGCAGATGACGAGGATGCCATGCAAATGGCCTATGAGCTGATCCTGGGGGTGAAAAAATGATTATCAAAGAATACCGCTGTGGAAGATTTGCAGGTTTAAAAGATAAATCTTTGGAGTTTACGGACGGGCTCAATGTTGTGCTGGGAAACAATGAGTCGGGAAAGAGTACGTTAATCGAAGGTATTCATGCCGCTATGTTTAAGGCTACTAAGCAGGACAGGAGATCGGTAGCGGATAAAACGTTTTATGCCAAGTTTATGCCACTGCCCGATGGTGACAGCATTGACAGCCGGTTAGTTTTGGTCTGTGCGGAGGGTGAATATACCATATCCAGAGAGTGGGGGGCTAATCCCTCTGCAGAGCTTCTCACCCCTAAGGCAGAAAAGTTCGTCAGCGAAGAAAAAGTGAAGCAGGTCTTAGATGAAGTATTGATGTTTGGAGAAGGGACCTATAGTAATATCTTCTTTTCCAAACAAACTCATTTCCGGGAAGCGCTGGAGAGAATAACCAAAAGCCCCGAGACCACCAGTGAAATAAGCACCCTACTCAGAAAGGCCATCATGGAACTGGACGGGGTTTCCGTTGATGAGCTGGGAGCCAAAATCGATGAAGAGCTCGATAGGTTGCTGAAAAGATGGGATGTGGAAAGAGACTGTCCGGAAAACAACCGGGGTATTAATAATCCCTACAAAACAGGTATCGGGGAAGTACTGGCCTATTATTATGAGAAGGAAAACTTGCTCAGGGATATGGAGGAAGCCAAATCCAAGCAGATGCAGTATGAACAGATCTCCAGCCAACTAAAGGATTTGGAAGAGCAGATAGCTTCCCTTCAACAGCAAAAGGAACAAATGGAACAGATTGAAGAAGATGTTTTAAAAAGGTCGCAATTGGAGCCTAAAATAGACCAGTATAATAAAGACTTGGGCCGACTCATGGAAATCAACCAGCAGTGGCCTAAACACGAATTAGAGCTGGAACACCTGAAAAAAGAGCTGACGGAATTGGAGCAGGAGAATGAAAAGCTGGAGCAAGAAAAAGCCCAGGCTGCCAAAGTTCTAGAAAAAGAAGCTTTGCAAAAAAAGGTGGATAAAATAAATGAGCTGCGTCAGCTTATGCAGCAGAAAACGGAAGAAGCCAAGAGTATCACCATAACTAAAGAAGATATATCTGCCCTGGAGAAATACCAGCAGGATATGCGGACTGCAGAAGCTAAAATGCAGGCGGGAGTTATGATTGGTAAGCTGATAAGCTATTCAGGGAAGACAGATCTAACTGTTACCAGGGATCTGGAGGAACCTGAAATTATAAAACCCGGCGATACCTTTAAGGCCAACGGCTTCATCAGACTGGAGAGCGACCATTTATCCCTGGAGCTGAAAAGCGGTGATATGGATTTTGCTGAGCTAAGAAATCAATACGAGAATAATAAAGAGAACCTAGAAGCATTGCTGCAAAAACTAGGCGTAAACAACATTGAAGCAGCTAAGCTAAAGAAAGAGGAACTAAATGGTATTCATAATGATATAGTGAGTTTGGAAAAACAAATCACAGGCTTGTTGGACGGGGCTGAGTATGAAGAACTGGCAGCCCAGCTCAGTAGTTATGGCGATCTGGGCCATGTGCGAGATCTGGCAACCATTGAATCAGCCATGAAGGAGCTCAATGATAAAAAGGTTGGACTGCTGGTTAAAAGAGAATCTCTGGAAACGAATATTGCTAAATGGCAGAGTGAATATGGGGATGTAAACGGTTTACTGGAGCAAATTATTGAGGTAAAAATGGCCAAGAAGGAAGTGGAAGCGGAGATAGAGAAACTGGCCCCGCTACCGTCCGAATTTGAAAATACCGATATGTACAGAGCCAAACTGGTAGGTCTGCGCAAATCATATGAAGAAAACCGAGATGCCTTACAAGCTTTAAATAGAGAATACTTAGATATTGAAAATAGTCTTCCTGAATTGTCTTATGAAGACATGAAGGAAGCTTACCAGCAAGCTGAGGAAACATTTATTCATAAACTGGAGCAAGGGAAAAAACTGCTGAAGATCAAAGCTGCTTTTGAAGCAACCCGCGCCCAAATTGATGACAGTTCCTTTAAACCAGTGGCTGATGCTTTTTCCCGGTATGTAGTGACATTAACCGATGGCAATTTTGCTTCCGGAGATATCAGTAACGATTTCGAACTGAAACTGGCAAAGGATGATAACACGAATATACCGGTTGAATTGCTTTCTACCGGGACCTATGATGCAGTTGCCTTGGCCTTGAGACTGGCGGTGGCCGAGTATATATTTGGGGACCGTAAGGGTTTTATAATCCTGGATGACTGCCTGGTTGACTTGGACCCGGACAGGAAACAGGCAGCCGTTAATCTAATCAAAAAGTTTGCCGAAAAGCACCAGGTTATCTTTACTACTTGCAGCCCGGAAACCGCTGATCTGCTAGGGGGCACTATCATACACATGTCATAATAAATAAAGTAATAGAAAGAACCCAGGCTTACGTTGGGCCAGTAATCTCCAAGTATCCTAGCCGAACAGGTGAGTCTAAAAGGAGTGCTGAATTAACTATATGACTATATTAGATGATTTCAAGGGAAGTCGATTAAAAAGTTTTACCAAGGTTGATCTGATTAACACTGATATAGATTTAAGCGGTATAAATTGGAGTTTTCAAAGCCTCATAGACTCCAGAGAACTATACCTGGGAAGATTCTCCGAAAAAGATATTAGGAATATTATTCGTTCCATAGGATTATTAGACTACCTTGAATCCCTGGGATTCTCAGATATCCATTTTGATATTAACCGGGATGAAAACTATATAAATTACTTAAAGATGTATTGGGAAGACAAAGTTCCTGAAAAGATGCTTCTTGACCTTAGAGTAAGTGAGCACACCTTTATTCCCCATGAGCGTTTTTTTGAGGATGGCTTTAATATAGAACCTTACAATATGATCCTGGTGGAATGGTTATCAGCCCAAAATCCCCGGGGAGTTTTCGACGAAAAAAGACCTCAGTTACCAGGCCAAAGCAAGCCTGGGCTGGGAGTACTTAAGTACTGCTTTCAACTACTTTCTGTTGTATCAGGGGAAGTTTTTAAGGATGGATTTCTCGATATCCCCACCCATATGCACGGCGCTATGATGTATTCCAAAGCCTTTAAGTTTTTTGATCCGGTACAGGAAGCCATCCTCAGGGCGGTAATGAGAGATCTCAAAAATTACTCGCTGGCTGACGTCTCCTGGGGAGTGATCACCGAAACCATTATTGATCTTGATAAAAATAGGCCGGCTGTATATGACCCCGGTGAGCAAGTTCATTATGTTTCCAAGCGAATGAAAAAATACTTTGAATCCCCTAAATATATTAAGACCTTTAACAAATACTTCTATAGGAAGAAATACCGGTTTGATTATGAGGCAATGGTGCGCAAAAGAGAGGAGATTCTTCGCACCAAAAAGATTGAAGATCTCTAAGCGCAAATCCCTGCCGCTGTGCTACTATTTTACAGACCCAGACCTTATAAAAAGGGCTGGGTTTTTGCTCTTAGGAAGGAAATTCTCAGTCTCGCATGGAAAACTCTTGCGGGGAGGAACTTATTATGCGCAGTGCAGTATTTGAGATTAGTTTTGTATTAGCCGTCTTCGTTGTGGCGTGGTTAAAAACCGGATGGAACTCCTTGTTTTTCATTGCTCTGGGCCTTATTGGGTTTTATATCATTATTATGATCATTTACATGGTGACCAAAAAGGCAGAGATGACATGGTCGGACAGACTTCTCGGGGTCGCAGCCATGGCAGTGTGGTTGTTTGTAGCCTGGGCCATAATCCAGGAGAATCAATTTGGTTGGTGGGGATTATTGAAATAAGCCTCTTAAACAATCCTTAATTATGCTAACTATGCTAAAATAAGTAAAATACTAAAGTGCAGGATTTAAATAATGTTAGAAACATTTGCTAAACTACCTCTCGATAAACAAACTAAGATTCTCGATGCAGCAGCAGGTGTGTTTGCTGAGAAAGGCTATTATGAAGCTAATATATCCAGCATTTGTCAAAGAGCTGGCATTTCCAACGGAGCACTGTATAAGTATTTCCGTAATAAGGAGTCGCTGTTTCTTTCCGTGCTGGAGCATGGTGTAGAGCTGATGGTGAGGGAGTATTACCAAAAATACACCGACTTTAATCTCTCCACTAAGGAGAATATCTATAACCTTTTACGGGGAATCCAGCAGTTTGCTGTACAATACCCGGATTATGTGGCTATTTATTCCCACCTTGGTTCTGGGGCCATGAACAAGTTTGCTTTCATAACCTCTGAAAGAATAGAGAGGGAGGCCAAAGACTTTTTTGTTAAATTAATAGAAAAAGGCCAGCAACAAAAAGAGCTTAGTCCCCATCTTGATAGCACTTCAGCGGCTTTTCTAGTGGACAGTTACATTACCCTATACGCTTATTCTTTGGTTTCTGAATATCATAAATGGAGATTCGACTCCTTTTTCGCTGTTCCAGGAGGAAGCTTGAGTGAAGATGAGAAAATAGAAATAATCATGCATTCGATAAATGATGTGCTAAAGTAAAAAATTTTTGCAAATTTAGAGAGTGAATAATCACTCTCTAAAAGGAGTATAATGTTCTGACCTTGGGGAATGGATCGTAGCCTATGCCAATTTTAATAATAGGTTGCGTTATCATTCAAAAAATCAATAAGGGAGGAGTATGTTTATGGCGGAAATTACCCGGGAGAGAGTAATCGAACTTTTGCAACGGGAAGAAGCCCAGTATGAAAAGGCTCGGCCTCGGTCCAAGCAGTTGTTCCAACAAGCAGCCCAAAACTATGTGGGAGGAGTTCCTATGTCTTGGATGAGGATATGGGTGGGCCCATTTCCCATCTTTGTTGACCGAGCCGAAGGGGTTTACCTCACTGATGTAGATGGACATCGTTATCTGGATCTCTGTTTAGGAGATACGGGAGCTCTGGCAGGTCATGCCAATCCAGTGGTGGTAAACGCTTTGACCGAACAGATGCATAAGGGGATCACTCATATGCTGCCGACAGAAGATTGCATATGGGTAGGGCAGGAGTTGGAAAGAAGGTTTAAGCTGCCTTATTGGCATATTGTAATGACAGCTTCAGATGCCAACCGCATGGCATTGAAGATGGCCCGTGAAGCTACCGGGCGCCGGAAAATACTGGCTTTTAATGGTTGCTATCATGGAAGTGTTGACGAGACACTAGCCGTACAGTTCGGGGATATTATGCTCCCAGTCCCTGGCTCTCTCGGACCCATTGTAGACCATCCCTCACAAACTACTAGAATAGTAGAATTTAACGATGTAGAAGCTTTGGAAAATGCCTTGAAAATAGGAGATATTGCTTGTGTGATAACTGAACCGGTGATGACTAATGTGGGTATAATTTTTCCCGAGCCTGGATTCCACGAAGCTTTACGGTCTTTAACGAGAAAATACGGTACTCTGCTGCTAATTGACGAAACTCACTGTCTTTGCAACGGACCGGCCGGTGTTACTGGAGAGATGGGGCTGGAGCCGGATATTGTTGTATTTGGGAAGCCTGCAGCCGGAGGATATCCGGTGGGGGTAATGGGTTTCAGCAAGGAACTGGGTGAAATGTTGGAAAAGAGGGTACCATGGCACCTATTCTTTGGCTTTGGCGGAACATTATCGGGAAATGCATGCGCAATTGCGGGCATGAAAGCTACTCTGGAAAAGGTTCTCAACCAAGAAAACTTCGATCGGATGATACCTTTGGCCCAGAGGATGGAAGAAGGTATAAGGCAAATAATCCAGGATTATTCTTTACCATGGTATGTGGCCAGAATTGGCTGCCGGGTTGAGTTCCGGTTCTTGCCAGAGCCACCCAAGAACGGCCTGGATACCCTGGCTGACGTTCCCTATAATGAGGTAGATGTTTTCACGGAAGGATTATCGGGCCCCCTGGACAACTTAATCCACATATACTGTGCCAATCGCGGTATCCTGCTAACCCCTGTTCACGAAATGGCCTTGGTAGGACCACAGACTACTCAAGAGGATGTGGAACGTTATGTTAGTGTAATCCGCGAATTGGTTAGTGAACTGGTCAGGGATTAAACTTACCCTATTAGTAACTTCTTACTTTGTTAAAATGCTGCTTCATATCCATGAATCCTAAGACTTGACTATGACGTTCTTCCCAGAAATTTGTTGAATTGATGAGAATATCGTACTAATTTCCTATATTGATAAACAATTTTGGCGGTAATTGTTGTATAATATACCAAACGCGTTTCCAATAGTTTCCGCATTAACAATGGGGGTGGAACGAAAATGGATATAAGCAGTGTGAGCAAACTGGATTCGGTGTTGAAACCAGCCCCCGACATTCCTGAAGAATTACAGAACAGCGCCGCTAAGATCCTCGCTTTTGCGGGTATCAGCTCGGAAAAGGCTGAACTATTCAGGTCTAATTTGGGAAAATTTATTACAATGAGAGACAAGTCATTTTCGGACCGTACCAGTCGGCAGATTCGAGAGCAGTTAAGCGAGACTTTTTTCGAAATCTATACCGCGGTGTTCAGGAAAGTACAGGCGGAAAATAATCCGAGCAGGCTTTATTTAATGTTCCTGTATTTCGGATATATGGATGAGAGGCTTCTAAGCGCTGAACAGGTCAATACTCTCTACAAGCTAGCGGAGGAACCCGGTAATGCGGCTAGCTCAGTATATGACCTTAATTCCTGGTTGCAGCAAATTTATCAGTGCACTCAGGAGCCGTCGGTCAATGAATTCGGACAGGATTACCAGGATGTCTTTGTGGAAAAGAAGCGCCGGCAGGAGTTGACCGACAAGGACAAACCAGCCTACGATGCAGATTTAGATGGGCGTCTTAACCACGAAATAACTAACCTCTTCCGGTTAGGCCAGCGCTTGTGCTACGGACAACTGAGCGGTTACTTTCCTATTCTGCACCGGGAAATGATTAGCGGGGATCTGGAAGCGGCTCTGGTTACACCTGCTAGAATTGAAGCCAGCCTAAACAAAATATTAGCTGTTGATTTTTCAGTATTTCATCGGGAAATCGTGTTCTACCATACTGCTAGGCAGCTGGCTCCCGAATTGATTATGAAGCCGGTGTTTCCTAATATTATTCTGGTGCCTTGTTTTGGCCATCGGGCTGTGATGTGGCAGGAATTGAGCGGTAAGTCCAAAAGCACCCCCGGACGTTTTGTCTTTCCTATTTTTACCGATGAAAAGCTGGATGATTTGATGATGGATGTGGTAGCTAAATTTCGCTGGGACCTTTCCAAGAGTATGTCGAGCTCGGTGATTAATAAAGCCAATGAGTTTTCCTTGTATGTAGATTACAGCAAGTATATCCAGTTTTACGCTAAAAATCGGGACTTATCCACAGAAGCTAAAGACAGGCTCAAAACCGTAATTAAAAGGAAACGCAATAACCTGACCGATATATTTACTGCGGATTATCAGGCATGGATCAATTATGAAGCCAATGGTCTCGTGCGCTTAAATAAAGTGGCTAGAGAAATATTATTCAAACACTGTCCCTTTTCCAGACCTATACGCAGCAAACTATCGACTAGTCCGTACTATAATGCTCTGATCAGTGAGTTTGATAAAGACCGGGCAAGACAATGCAAAATTCTAGAGGCTCGTTACGCAAAATTGAAGGAATCCGGCAGTATTGATCCAGACCTGGTAGAAAACCTGAAGTATTACAAGGCCTAAGCAGGGGGACCGTTCTTTGCGCTTCCTCCTGTTTTGTTCATGGATAAAAAAACAAACCTAATAAAAATTGAGGGCGGCCATGTGATGAGCTGCCCTTGCTTTTTTCCGCCAATAGTCTCCCTTTATCATTAGCATACGAAGCAGGGGCACGTTCTTTTCGCTTCCTTTTTTTCCCCTTAGCAGAGCCCAAGTGGTCTCCCTGCTTTAGAAGCACTCCTGAACCATTCCCGCTGTCACTTTATAACCAACAGCTAAGATACTGGAAAGAGTTAAAACTATCTTCAACTATAATTTGGCAGTTCGTATTTATGTGAAATACGAATAATTTTTATTGAAAAACAATAAAATTATATTGTATAACGTTAATGCCTTTGCTATACTGCAAATAACTCAAGGATAATTCACCCGGCGGAGAAAGGATGTATCGTATGTGGAATGGAGAGAAATCAATCATGCTTACCAAGTTGTGTATATTGTTCTTTATGGTTTTGCTGGCAGCTGTAGCAGTGTCAGCACCCTGGCTGACTGACTGGTTTTTAGACGTTTCCCGGGCCGGACAAGATGAACATAGAGCCTATTTTATGGCCACCATCTATGTGGGTTTTGTGCCTGCTGCCTATCTCCTCTACAGTTTGTTCAAATTGCTGCGCCGCATCGAAGCAGGGCAAGTATTTACCGATGAGAACGTAGAGTTGTTAAGGAGGATCTCCTGGAGCTGTTTTGCGGGAGCGGTGGTGGCTTTGATTTCCGTGTTCTATTATACCCCGTGGGTTTTTGTGGCGATAGCTGCAGCATTTATGGGCTTGATCGTCCGGGTGGTAAGAAATGTTGTCGCCCAGGCCGTCGAACTCAAGAATGAAGCAGATTACATCGTGTAGGGGAAGGAGAACGGAATTATGCCCATCATTGTAAATTTGGATGTAGTGATGGCCAAAAGAAAAATGTCTTCCGGCGAGTTAGCTGAAAAGATAGGCATTACCCAGTCGAACCTTTCCATTCTCAAAACCGGGAAGGCCAAAGCGATTCGCTTCTCTACCCTGGAGGCAATTTGCAAAACTCTGGATTGCCAGCCCGGAGACATACTGGAATACCGGCCGGATGAGGGAGAACAAGGAGGGGTTGACTAAATGGATGAGCAAACACTGGATGGAAACGAAACCGTTTTGACCAATGATTCGGCAACTCCGGGCGGCTCTGAGGAGGGCGTGCCGGAGACACCAGTGCTGCAGAAAGGAAAAACGCCTTTTGTGCCTGACCGCAGGGACAGCTATTTTGCCCTGTTTGCTTTCGTACTGGGCTTCTTTTTCGCCCATTGGGTCTTGTTCTCCTGGCAGGGCTGGGGAGTTACCTTGTTTACTCTGGTATTTTGCGGCTCAGTAACCCTGTACCTGCTGAAAAAAGGAGTGCATATTAGCAAGCCCGGATGGTTCTGGCTGGCGGTGGTGGTGCTGTTAGGCGTGAGCTTTGGCCTGTGGAGCAATAACGGGTTGGCACCCTGGCATGGTCTGTTGCTATTTGGCAGTGCTTTATACTGGATCCTGTCTGCCACCGGGCTGCTTATTATGAGCAAAACTAGCAATTTTATTGTCTTGGACGGCTATAACGCCTTGTTGGGAATTCCTTTTAGCAATTTCGGCTGCCAGTATAAAAGCCTGGCTCCGCTGGGGACCAATAGACTGGCGCGGGGACACATTTTTCCGATAATATTAGGTTTATTCTTATCATTTATTGTATTCACCATGGTTTTCCCCCTGCTGATGGAAGCTGACAGCGGAGGTTTTGCCAGAATAGTAGATACAATACTAGCCGGCTTTCGCGGGTTAGGGGAAGAGTTCTGGGAAATATTTTGGCATGCCATTCTGGCTGTTCCCATTGCCGCTTATATGTTCGGCCTGGCAGCCGGCAGTGCTCATAAAAGAGGCATTGACCTAAATAAAGAGCGTACGGCGCAGGTGTTTTCAGCTTGGCGGATACTCCCCATGCTCACCGTTTACATTCTGCTGGGCTTGCTATGTACATTATATATAGTATTCATCGGCAGTCAGGTTCCTTATTTCTTCTCCGCCTTTACTGGCCAACTGCCCGACGGATGGATGGTTTACTCAGAATATGCCCGCCGCGGGTTTTTTGAGCTGTGTTCCATTGCAGCTATAAACCTGGTCGTACTGACAGTATGCAATGTTATGAGCCAACAGCCGAGCCGGAATAGTATATCCCTAAAGGCACTTAACTCATTACTGGCTCTGATCACCCTGATCCTTATTGCGACCGCTTTCAGCAAAATGGCCCTGTACATTGATGCCTATGGACTGACTATGCGACGGCTGCTGCCCTGTGTCTTTATGATCTTCATGGCCGTCATATCTGGCGGAGCAATTGCCGTGCAAAAATGGTCATTCTCCATAACCCGCCTGGCGGTTGGAACCGGGATAGTGATGTTCTGCCTGCTGTGCCTGTCCAATCCTGACAGCCTGGTGACCCGCTATAACGCAGAGCGTTACCTGGCGGGAACCCTGGAAAGTTTCGATGTGGGAATCCTGTACCGTTCCGGACCAGCTGGTGTGGATGCCGCCCTGATGGTGTATGAAAAAACCGGTGATATGACTTTACAGGATGATCTGAAGGAATACCTGCTTATCCAGCAGCAGCGAGCCAACGAATTAGCAGGAGGGCATAGAGATACCTGGGAAAGAGCCCAAGCCCGGAATAAGATTGCGGAATACTTTGATTAAATCAGACCGTTCAGGGGCAGAAAGCAAAAAGAACGTCCCATGCTTCCTTTGATTCTTGTATCATAACTTGATAATAACTTATTGACAAAACCCAGCCGAGCCAGTATATTTATTGATAATTTAATACGCTAAAGGCTTTGACGGAGAGAGTAAGGTTCAAAACGAACGTATAGCGAGCCGGGGAGGGTGCGAGCCCGGTACTAGTAGTTTGAACCCGAAAATCACTCCCGAGCTGCGGACCGAACGGGTAACCTAGTAGACTCCGACGGATTTCCCCCGTCACCGGGAACGCATATGATGGTATGTTGTATTAAGGTATTGGGTGGTATAGCGAATGCTTTCAGGCTTTCGTCCCTTTGCGGACGAAAGCCTTTTTTAGTAACTGCAACTTATTTTTACAGGTATAGAAATGATAATCAGGGGAGGAGAAAGCAATGACAACCAATGATATGATAGAAATTCGCTGGCATGGCCGGGGCGGACAGGGAGCCAAGATGGCTTGCATGCTTTTGGCGGATGTGGCTGGTTTGCAGGGAAAATATGTGCAGGGTTTTCCTGAGTATGGTCCGGAACGTATGGGCGCGCCTATTACGGCTTATAACCGCATCAGTGAAAAACGGTGTAGTATTCATTCCAACATATACTATCCCGACTATGTGGTGGTGGTTGATGAAACTCTCTTAGACAGTGTGGACGTTACCGGTGGTTTGAAAGAAGGCGGGGGAATTATCATCAATACTCCCAGTTCTCCAGAGGAGATGCGTTCTCGACTAGGGGGATGGAATGGGAAGGTATGTACTCTAGATGCCCGCCGCATTTCTGAAGAGATGCTGGGTAAGAACTTTCCTAATACCCCTATGCTGGCGGCTTTAGTTAAAGTCAGCGGTGTTATTGACCCCCAGCAGTTTTTAGCGGATATAGAAAAATCCTTTCAACATAAATTTGCTGCCAAGCCCCAGGTTATCGCGGGAAACATGGCTTCTTTGAAAAAATCCATGGAGGAGGTGCAGGTAGGGTGATCTATGCCAAAGATATCAATGAACAGACCCCCTGGCAGGACCTGACTCCCGGCGGGGAAATCTACGAACCTGGTACTGCCCGGGCCTTCAACACTGGCACCTGGCGGACCAATACCCCGGTCTTTCACCCAGAAGCTTGCAAACACTGCATGCTCTGTGTGCCCTTCTGCCCGGACAGTGCCATTCCGGTGAAGGATGGAAAACGCCTGGACTTTGATTATATGCACTGCAAGGGCTGCGGTATCTGTGAAGAAGTCTGTCCCTTTCCGGCTATCACCATGCTGACTGGGGGTGCGGCCAAATGAGCCATCGCCTTTCCGGCAACGAAGCTGTAGCTTATGCCATGAAGCAGGTAAATCCTGATGTGATGGGGGCTTTTCCCATCACCCCTTCTACAGAGATTCCAGAATACTTCGCGGAATATGTAGCCAATGGTGAAGTAAACACAGAATTCGTTGCTGTAGAATCGGAGCACAGTTCCATGTCAGTGTGTATCGCCGCCCAAGCGGCGGGGGCCAGAGCGATCAGTGCTACTTCCTCCTGTGGACTGGCCTTGATGTATGAGCTTTTATATGTAGCGGCTTCCTGCCGTCTGCCTATTACCCTGGCCTGTGTCAACCGGGCCTTGTCGGGACCGATTAACATCAACGCCGATCACTCGGACTCCATGGGTGCCCGGGATTCTGGCTGGATCCAAATCTATGCCGAGAATAACCAGGAGGCCTACGATAATTTTCTAATGGCCATGCCCATTGGCGAACACCCTAGTGTACGTTTGCCGGTGATGACCTGTATGGATGGCTTTATTACCAGCCATGCGGTGGAGAATATAGAGCTTCTGGAAACAGATGTGGTGCGTCGATTTGTGGGGGAATATAAGCCCGAACATTACCTGCTTAAAAAGGAAAACCCGTTAGCGGTAGGTCCCTACGATGTGAGTGCCTATTACATGGAACACAAGGTTATGCAGGCAGAGGCTATGAAAGCGGCCAAGGCTCGCATACTGGAGGTAGCCGCTGAGTTTGCCAAGATTTCCGGCCGGCACTATGGCCTGCTGGAAGAATATAGGATGGAGGATGCCCAGCTGGCCTTGGTCCTGATCGGGTCTACTGCCGGAACTGCCAAAGCAGCGGTGGATAGGCTGCGGGAGAAGGGAGTAAAGGCTGGACTGGTAAAGGTACGGGTATTCCGTCCTTTCCCGGGAGAAGAACTGGCCCAGGCCTTGGCCAAAACCAGGGCAGTAGCGGTTATGGATAAGTCAGAGAGTTTTTCAGCCAATGGAGGGCCAGTATTTGCCGAGACCCGCAGTGCTTTATATGATTTGCAGGAACGTCCTTATCTAATCAATATCGTTTATGGGCTGGGTGGCCGTGATGTAAAGGTAGAGGATATTGAGAAGGTGTTCGGCCGGCTGGCGGATATAGCTGCTACTGGGGAGATCGGAACGGTATATACTCATATGGGCCATAGGTCAAGGGAGGAAAAGGTATGAACTCGGGACATAAGATATATAACTTGAAACGGGAAGTGGAAAAGCAGCCCCGGCTTACCGGAGGGCACCGGCTCTGTGCTGGCTGCGGTGCGGGAGTGGTAGTGGCAGGAGTGCTGCGGGCTCTGGAACCGGAGGACCGGGCTGTGGTGGTCAATGCGACCAGTTGCCTGGAAGTATCCACTTTTATGTATCCTTACACTGCCTATATGGACAGCTATATCCATTCGGCATTTGAAAACTCCGCTGCTACCTGTGCGGGAGTAGAAGCCGCCTATAATGCTTTGCGGCGCCGGGGTAAGGTGGAAGGAACAGTTAAGTTCATTACTTTTGCCGGGGATGGCGGCACCTATGATATAGGGTTTCAATCGCTATCCGGAGCCATGGAGCGGGGTCATGACATGGTTTATGTGTGTTATGACAACGAGGCTTACATGAACACCGGTATTCAGCGGTCATCCTCCACACCGAGGTTTGCCCGAACTACTACCTCGCCGATAGGTTCGGTACAGCCGGGCAAGAGGCAGAATAAAAAGGATTTAACGGAGATTATGGTGGCTCACCACATTCCCTATGTGGCCCAGACGGCTCCTTTAGGCAATTTCAAAGACTTGCACACCAAGTCTCGTAAAGCCATCTATACTGAAGGGCCTTGTTTTTTGAATATATTATCTCCCTGTCCCCGGGGGTGGGACTATCCAATGGCTAAGCTGGCGGAGATAACCAAGCTGGCAGTGGATACCTGTGTATGGCCTCTTTTTGAAGTGGAAGAGGGAGTGTGGCGCCTGAACTATATCCCTAAGAAAAAGCTGCCTGTGGAGGAGTTTCTTCGCCCACAGGGCAGGTTCCGCCATATGTTTGCCCCAGGCAATGAATGGATGCTTGAAGAAGCGCAAGCCTATGTGGATGAAAAATGGGAACGACTGCTGGAGCTTACCGGTGCTTAATTCACCGGTAAATAAATCCGCAAAATATGCTATGATAACTGTTAATAAGGGGGTTGGCCCGTGGAAAAGACTATTTTTACTAATGAGGTTATTCTAGCCTGGCTCCAGTACTTTTCCCAAAACGTTGACATCAACCTGGCTAAGCTGAAAATGCTGGATATTACCGGGAAGAATAAGAACCTGATACCTACGGTTATGAGCAATCGTTTAGTGTTGGTCTTTACGGATGCCGGACATCCGGATATATTTTACGACATGTGGAATGCGGAGCTGGGAGACTGCGATATCTGGTATAATGAGGGCTCTGATCCATCCGGCCCGATTAAGCACGATAAAGTTGCCGACATGATTCATCGCGGTATAAATGCTTCCGCAGCCATGTTGATCATGAATCCTAATGCAGCCACCAATATCCCCATAGGTATTGAAAACAGCCGTTTTTCCTGCGGATCAGTTCATTACGTGTGCCGGGAAGTCCGGGCTATTATAATGAGTAAACTCAATGTGGGTGACCAGGACAATATTTGCATAATCTCCGGTGAGAGCATTGCTGTGGAAGCAGCCATGATTGCTGGCGAAGGCAGTGTTATTGCCGTTGAATACGATCCCCGGGACCGGGAGACTATGAAATGCAATGTGGACAAATTTGGCCTTAATAACGTAATAATTGTTGAGTCTTTAGAAAACGGTGTTTTACATGAACTGCCGGTGCCTAATAAAGCTTTTATTGTGGCTTCACCCCGGATTGACAGCGAAATAAAGAGTCTTTTGGCTGTAAACCCGGCTATGGATTTTATCATATACACGCTAGATTTTGAAATCCTAACCTCTCTGCCCGAACTGCTGCGGACAAACGGATTGGAACGCACGGAGGCTATTCATATAGCGGTATCCCGTGTCAACAGCAAAAAATTGGTGGAACCTTTTCCAGCACCTTGGCTTATTTCAGCTAGACGTGCGGAAGAATAGCTGATGAATGAAATATGTGGGTACTGCTGGCTCTGTAAAATATTATAATAAAGCTGCATGAAATACTTTTTGACTACATACATGCAGCTTTTTATATCCTGAATATATATTGCACCTGCTGTCGGGTCATTTACCATGTACCATCCAAGCCTAGACGTAAAATAAACCAGAAAAGAGGATTTAGAGCACAATATGGAGCTGAGTATTCTTTTAGCCAAGCAGATAGGCTCATTATTCATTATGATTCTTTTTGGCTACCTAGCACAAAAGTTGCGCATTGTTAAATTCGAAGACAGCAAGGCTCTTTCAGCACTGTGCCTTTATGTAATTTTCCCCTGTATCATAATTGATTCTTTTCAAATCGAATATTCCCGGGAGAAGATGCTGGGACTGGAACTGGCCATAGCCGCCAGTATCGGCGTACATATTTTGTACATTACCATCAGCTATGTAATAAAAAAGATTTTCTCCATAAACTCTATTGAGCATGCTTCTTTAATATATCCCAATGCCGGTAATTTGATCATCCCCCTGGTCGCTTATGTTCTGGGGCCGGAATGGGTGTTTTACTGCAGTGCCTATGTGGCTGTACAGACTATTTTTATTTGGACCCATGGCAAATCTATTATCCGGGAAACCAGGGATTATGATTTGAAAGGGCTGCT
>Ga0208564_1000768_pt1 | contig 28517 bp, 52 predicted proteins | sample AD_UKC073_MetaG_FD_184439 | JGI IMG/M metagenome (GOLD analysis project Ga0208564, IMG submission 184439) | Active sludge microbial communities of municipal wastewater-treating anaerobic digesters from USA - AD_UKC073_MetaG (SPAdes) (version 2) | ecosystem: Engineered > Bioreactor > Anaerobic >... | reverse complement strand
CGAGGATTATTAGGATTTACTTTAACATCCGAAATCTTTGCTTTTACTATTTCTATCGGTCTACCTCCAGCCATAACTTTATTTTTTCAATCTATACGAAGTTAGTTCATCTTTCGATACGTTGACCATAAAGAAGTTCAATCTCATCATCTGTAAGGTAGTCGAATAGTGTGACTGCAACTTCCCTCAACTTAAAGTTTGGAATCATCATTTCAGTTCCTGAACCAGAACATATGTAAGATGGCTTACCGTCAATCAAATAAGGAGTATAAAAACCGTCATACTTAGAATCTCCTTTTCGATTAAGAACCTCAGCAACCCATAAAGCCTTTCTAAAAGCATCAACTTTTTTTTCAATCAGAATTGATTCTTTTGTTTCATGCATTTTAGTGCATTGCAAAAGTCTTTTGAATTTATCTTCTGGGCTTTCTGATTTTAGCCTTTCGACATTTTCTTGAAGTTGTCTAATCGTATTTTGGATAACTTCAATTTCTTCTTGTTTTGTCATAACGGGTTTGTAAAGTATTGTCATTCCTTGTTCTAGTTCGTTTTCTTGAATTCGAGTGAAAAATCTTTGCTCTTTACATGGTAACCAATAAAACTCTGACGCAATAGGTTCGGTTGTCATATCTCAGTTCTCTTTAATACATCGTTTCACAACTTCAAACTCAGGGAATAGTTCAATCCGCACTTGATAGTAAGTATCTTTCGGTGTTAATGGAAAGCAAACTCTTTCAGTAGTCATTGATACTCTTTGTTCAAGTTTATCCTGTTCGCTATCGATTAAATTCTCGTAGTCAACACCAACGCTTTGAAGTGCCAAACAAGTTATCGCTGTATTTATCCATGATGAATCGAGCACGCCCCAATCAATCATTTTCTGTTTAACCTGCATTTCACTTATCCGAATATTCTTGATGATTACTCGGCTGTCCGTTAGCATCATTCTTCTTCGATTGAATGGTCAGTAGGTCGAGTTAAGTGATTCATTGCATCGGGTGAATCTCTCCAGTTTGCAATTTCAAATTCGTTTTCAGTTTGGTAGGAAAAATATAGAATGTTAATCGGGTTTTCTTCTTCCGAACGTAGCAAGGTGCAATTCTCATTGATCCAATCGGCGCAAAGTTCTTTAGTTTCAAATTTGATAAGATATTTGCGTTCAATTATTTCCTGAACACGAGCCTCAACAAATTCAGCATATCGGGTATCAATCGTTTCAAGTATCTGCTTTACGTCCTTTGATTCACTTAACGCGCCTTTGATTAGGTCATTTCCGAATATCTCGGTAGTCATGTGAATCATTGCGTTACGCTTGGCTTTTTTATTCATGCCCCTACGCTTAACGCTTATCGAACTCGCTGGATTAAGTTTTCTAATTCCCATGAAGCAAATGTAACTATTTTTTTAATTCAAAAGGGCTTATCGTCTTTTTCTGATTCGTAAAAGTTGTTTTGTTTTCGCGGGTTTATTATCTCCCAAATAAGCAAACGTGAATAGTTGTTATTGCACCTAAAAATAAATTCATCCGGTGTATTTTCGGCTTTCATTGAATCAATAGCTTTTACAATCGCTTTAGCCTCACCTCGTTTCCATTCAGAAGGTGCTTGCTGAGAAAGTTCAATCAATTCAATCTTAGATTCCTTTTGCGCTTCTTTGAATATTTCCTTTTTGCGCTCAGGTGAAATATCAATTATCCCATCTTCAATCAGCGATTTAGCCCAATAATGAGGGATTGCTTTCCAGTTGGTGTAAATTGGTTTCAATCCACCAGCTTGTTCTTTGGCGTTAAGAAACTCCTGTTCTATTTCCTTTTTTACCCGTTCAGCTTTCTGTTTATCAATTTCGATTCGTTCAAGTTCGTTTTCCTTTTCAAGTTCGACAAGAATTGCTTTTTGTATTTTGTTTCGATAGGCTTTATATCCATTTAGAACGCGCAAAACAATTGAAACGGTAAATACACCCCTCCATGCTGTCATTTCCGCTTCAAAAGTTCCCATTGAAGCCAAAGAGAATGCCTCACGAATTTCATCAATGCCTAACATTCCAAAATTTCGAGTAACTTCTTCGGCGCAAGCAGTTAAAATTATCTCATTCGTGTTATCCCAATTAACACCACAATAAACCGAAGCAACGTAGTAAAGTGCCTGTACAAGCAATTCAGTTTGTTTCTTCTCATCCATTTGTCGAATTGGCAAACGCATTCCAGAAAGCACAATCTCGATTTGTTTCTCTGAAATATTAATCGCTTGGACTTTCGCTGCTTGTTGAATATTTAGCTTCGATTCTTGCGAAAGCACGGGATAAAATTTCTGCTCCTTTCCTGTCTGCTGTATTGAGGTGGTCTGTTGCTCCATGTGGTAAAATTGATTTTGTAAATTGTTTCGGGTCTTTTTTTACGAATGTTCTTCCAACTGCTATCCAATCGGATCGTTTATTTTTTTGCGGTGAATTTTCATTTGACCAATCTCGCATTGTTCCCCAAAGAATGAACGGGTCAATTTGCGTATGAAGTTCTGCAAAATTTGTTTCGTTCCATTTTTCGCGGAAAATATCGAAGTTCATTCCTTCGGGCGTTTCTGAGAAAAAGTATTCGGGTGTAGTTTCTTTTTTTTTCTTTGGCGGCTGCTTTCCCTTTTTGTCATTATCATTTACATTATCATTTACATTATCATTTACATTATCATTATGCATTGCCTTTTTTACATTCGCATGCGTTCGCATAGATTCGGATGCGTTCGCATTCCAACGCTTATTAGCTGATTCTTTAGCTTTTTCGCACTTTGTAGAGTATTTCTTATCGTTTTCAATGATCTTTCCAAAGACGAAATTAACAACAGACTGTAAATGTTTGCTTTTGAAAATTGGTATTTCTTCACCATCAAAATTGAAAAGTGTGTCGTAAAAAAACAACCTATCATCATCTTCAAGTGATTCGATTAAGGTGTTCCATTCTTTATAAACAAGGAATGATTCTTTCATATCAAAAAAAAATCCACATAAGAGAAGCCCGCCAGCCTCCCTCATGTGGAAATAAATGTTTTCGCTATCAGCTACGTGGCGGCATAACTGAACTCCCCAAATATACAAATTATCTCACACCGATTATGATTAGCATTGGAAAAGTTTTAAGTTAAACGAAGCAAAACTTCGCTTTAAGAATTGTTAGTGATGTGTTAGCGAAGGTATTTAGCGGGTATAAACAAGTTATATGCTATGCTACGACAGTCGGTACTAAATCGACATTTTCATAAACATTTCCAACAACTTCAATATAATTTGACCTTGTTCCAATATTTAAAGTTTCTTTATAATCGACAGTAGCAACCCAACCCCCTACATAAGCATTAGAAAAAACTATAATTGCAACACCTTTTGCTGTATTGTTATTATATGGGTCGGTAATTGTAATTAAATCGCCCTCGTAAATATCTTTACCGTTTTTATCTTTTATACCAGTAAACTCTGTTATATTACCATAACTATCGTGTTCGTTTTTATCATAAGTATCTAAATTAAAGTGCCGAACTTTCTTTGTGTCGAAATCAAAATCTCTAAATTTAATTTCACGTTTTTGTGTATATGACATAATTTTAAATTTTACACCCCTAAAAAAGCACAGCATATAACAGGGGTTTTGCAATATGTGGGCAGAAGTACTAATATTCAGCATCGTACTTCTATGATGCTTTTGTGGGTTATTCAACATTCGTTCTTCGATGCCCACACATCGCAAAGCCCCGAAGCGTTATGTACAATTTATTTTTTACTTTTTGCCAGCGCACGTTTGACGTATTTAGTAATCGGTTCAATTAGTGATTTTGGAACACGAAATGAAATTGTTTGTGTTTCTTCCTTATATTGGCTTTTGCGGCCTGCATTGGCTCTTTTCCCTCCATGCTCGGTTCTGCCTTGCATATAGTTACATTTCTCACAATATTGTATTTTTTGTTCGGCTATAAAACTTAACGCTCCGCATTTAGGACAATTGTATTTCATATTTTTTCACATTTAATTTCAGCAATTTTGCCAACTCCAACACTAATAATTTTATAAGTCCCAGATACAATATTCCCTTCACTATCAAAGCAATCATTGTAAACATCGCTAATGATTAATTTATTACCACTTTTTTTAGCATTAGCAAATGCTTGTACTTTATACCCGCCATCGTTTCTAAAGCATTTCATACCGTATCTTACTATTCTGCTTTGGCTATCTTTTACTAAAGTTTTCATATCTGTTTGTTTTTGTTGATACAAATATACGCACTTATTTTGATTCTGCAAACAATTTCAAGATTATTTTTGTTAAATTATGTAACTAATTGAAAACCAGCGCAAAAAAGTAAAAAATAAACTGATACATAACAGCACCTATACGCAATTTTTCAACCGCACAAAGCCGACACACAACTGCGTATAGCCGCAAAACGTTATAGGTAAGGCTATTCCCCGACATCAGTCCATTTAAAATATAGATTGATATAGTTGAACGCTTTACATTCAGTTAAGTGGTCTAAATACATATCCGACACATCGCCAGCTTCTCTTTCTGTTTCTTGTGTAAAAACTAAATCCACATCATCGGGATAGTCTTTGATAATTTCGAGTAATTCTGCTTTGGTCATTCTATTTTAATTTGTGAGAAGCCCTACTTATAACAGCACATAGGCAATATGGCGGGTTCTCGGTTAATATTAAGTTCAGTTTTTTAATTTAAGTTCAGTGCTTGCAGATAGTTTTCGGCTTCGATTTCCGCCACATCGCCTATCTGCAAAACGTTGTACGCTATTTTAAGACGGCCCATTCCGAAAGTTGAACGTTTACAATTTCTTTTAACTTTTCTACTTTTGAAATTGGACACCGAAAAGCAACCGTTTTAGTTTCTTCATTATATTTCAACTTTTGACCGCTTCCAGTTCGTTTTCCACCACGTTTTGACTTTTCTTTTTTCTTTGCCATTAGTTCCTGTTTTTTCTTAACCACATCCCTAAATAAAAACGCTTTTTTTCTTTTTCATTAAGTAAGTCAGTTAATTTAAACCCATTTCTAAAATCTAAAGAAAGTGAGTATTTGTAAATTGAAAAATTCCAAATTTTGCCACTCCAATATCTCCTAAAGGATGGCTTATAACAAGCCTTACTCCAATTCATTTTATTTAATGTTATTTTCATAATCTTCTATTTGTTGTAAAATTTTCATTTTTTCTACTGCGTAATAATCCCATTTCCGCATTTTTTTAGCATAACGCTTTGTTTGCCATCCATCCTCTAAAACAGAGCCTCTACACTTAGAAAGCTCTGTTTCAATTTTGTTTAGTTTAGTACGCAACTTCTGTAATTCTAAGTCCATTTGTTACTTGGTTTATTCTGTTGATTATTATACTTGGAACTTTACGACCCTTTAATTTTACATCAGAAAAAACTTTTTTCAATTCAACTACAATATCTTTTTGATTATTTACATCATTTGTAAATGTAATTTCTAAGCCTTCATTTGTAAAAAAAACTTGTGTGGTTTTTGCTATTTGCTCTGCTACCTTTTTTGCTTCGTTATTTGATTTAAAATTTGTCATTTTGTTTTTGTTTTAATTTTTTTTGCCTTATTGACATTACAAAGATAATACTTTATTTTGATTTTGCAAACTTTTTCAAATAAAAAGTGAAAATATTTTTTACGACCCAAAAAACAGTGTACAACAAAGTATTGGCAAAAGGCAAGCATAAGTAATAAATTGAGCAGTTGTACTACTATTCAGCATTGTGCAAATGTTGAACATCTGTACTACTATTCTTGCCCTTCGCCAATACCAATCGTTATGGGCAACTGATTTTCCCACTGCACATCTTCATAAACCATCGGAAAGTTTGCTCCACTTCCTTTTGAGCATCTTCCAAATTATCAAATAAGTGTTTGCCGTTTGATGGGTATAAATAGCTTATAACAAATTTCAGTTCTCCTTTTATATCCAATTTTTTCACCCAAGCAATTTCCCAACGGCAAACCTTTCCTCTACAAAAGCCCATATTGTCAAACTTTCCTGCGTATGCTACTCTTGCCCATCTAGCTTGCTTATCATCTTCCATCGTGCTTGAATATCTCGGTAGCCAACGCACATCAGCATCCGATAACACGGGTTTTGCGTCATTGGGGCTTTTCGGTTTCAATTTTACTTTTGTCATATCATTAAATTTAGTTTTTCAAATGAGCTTTAGAGCTGGTAATCCCCAACGAACGCAAAGCCAGAAACCGTTAGCGGCAAGGCTTAAAGACGACCACCATTGACGGAAATGGGGCTGAATTTTTACCATTACCAAATTTTAGCCTGCCATTAATGAAGTCAACTTCTACATTATACATCATATAAATGTAATCGTGAAACCATCTTGTATCGGTTAGGGCAGGCAACAAAGCCACCACAATACAATTTTTCTTTTCTACTGCTTCCTGATAAGCCTTTGCAACCCATTTGCCAATTTCTCTACCGTATGGTGGGTTCATCCAGCAAGTGCCTTTCCATTCCTGTTTTAGTCCGTCTGTTTCAGGGCTAAAGAAATTGGCACACTTTGCGTTTTCTTGAATGGCACATACATCTAAAGAAAAATTGTATTGATCATTCATCTTATCAAAGAAATCTTGTGGAGTAGCCCACATTTCCGTTTTACTGCTAAACATTAATTCTGTATTCATTTTTAGATCCGTTAAAAGCCCTGCCGCTAACAAGTGCTATACAATATGGCGGCTGACGTGCTTCGATTAAACATTTGTACTTAATTCAACTTTGGTGCTTCGTATTGGGCTTTCTGCTGAAAATCCGCCACATCGTATAGCACCGATACGTTATCTGCAAGCTCAATGCAGAGTGATACAGTTAATATTTACACAAGGCATTTGATGACCTTTTTCGTGTTTCCAATTACAATAGCCACTTTCTAAATCTATTTCTGTGACTTCTCCGACATAATCAATAGTTGTTAAACTACTTGCCAATTGCGATGTAAAACAACCAAGTGAGAAAGTGGCTTTCGGAAAAGAACCAGCAGATAACAGCGTATATAAAAAATGGCGGTCTTCTGTGGTATTTTTAAGTTTTCTCATTCTATTAATGTTTGTTGTTTAATTAAAATTTGTGGTTCTAAATCCGCCACTTCTTATATACGCAAACCGTTATGCGTAAGGCTGCCAAACGACACCGCCACGCAACAAATCAGCATTATCAATAGCATTGCCAACAACTTCATCAAATCTTGGAATGTACCCCCAAAAATTATTTCTGTAACCAATCATTGCATCTATACATTTGACATCCCAGCTTTTGCCATTCCAACAAATCAGCAATCTATTTAATTCAATGCTTGTTTTGCCTGTATAGTCATCTCTCATTTGGCAATGCTGTGCGACAATATCGCCATCTAATAGTTCATTTCCTTTGAACATTATGCCAGTAGCCCTACGCATAACATCGGCTTGGCAAGATTGCGGCTTTTGTTCTGAATTGTTCATTTGTAATTCTATTAAACGTTAATAATAATTCTGAGCGATAGTTTTTCAAAGTCCACAACATCGCCAATACGTGAACCGTTATAGGCAATACTACCTTTTCGTTTTCAAAGAAGATTTTAATACCAAATCATATTCTTCTGGCATCTGAATTAATTTACTTTCTTCTGATAATTTAGCCAGAAATAATTGTAACATATTACTTTGAGCAACTGTTAATCCAATTTGTAAAATTCTACCTTCTTCTGTTTGTTGGATTAATGCAATAGTTCCAACGTCTACTGTTTCAAATGTTGCCATAATTTTCGTTTTACAACCCGTACTGCCTATAACAAGTGTTTGGCAAAAAAGCGGGTTCAGTTATTAATTTATAATCTGTTTTTTGTTTGTTAATTTGGTTGCTCAATCTAAAGTTTAGGCTTGTTTATCCGCTTCTTCGCCAAGCACTCGGACGTTATGTGCAATACTACTTAACTGCATCAAACAAGCTGACTTGGTTCTTTTGAGAAACGACTGCTTTTAAATTTGCCTTAGCTAAATCAAAATAGCTTTCTTTTAACTCAAATCCTATGCCCTTTCGACCCATTTTTACAGCTTGATAAACTTCGCTACCAATACCCATAAATGGAGTTAAAACAGTATCGCCTTTGTTTGAGTATAAGTGTACCAATCTTTCAATGGTATCAAGTTGTAAAGGGCAAATATGCTTTTCATCATTTTCTTCTCTGCCATTTCTAAACCCTTGTAATGTGTTTGAATAGTTAATATCCATCCATACTGGAGATGCATATTTTTGCCACAAATCAACACTTAAATCCGTATTGGTTACAGGGTTATTCCTTTCGCCATCTTTTCTAAATATCATTACATAATCAGGAATACCAACACGGCTCATAGTGCTATCTTTTTTCACTTGCTTATGCAATAGTCCAAGTGCCTTTGTTCTTTGCATTTCAATTACAGGGTCCTTCCAAATAGTTACTCTACTTGCATAAACAAAACCAGCATCTTCAAAAGCCTTTAAAATCATTCCGCTAAAATCACGAAGCCCAATAAATCCTTCTTTCCCTTTCTGAATGGGCAAATCCATACAATGTACTGCCACATTTCTACCTTGCATCATTACTCTATACAACTCTCTAATAAGAAAGCTAAATTGCGTTAAAAATTCATTGTAATCTTTTGAATTACCCATATCCTCCAAGTGGTTTGAATATGTATATAGTTCTGCAAATGGCGGGCTAAATACACTCAGTCCAATACTTTCTTCTTTTACGTTTTGAATTAACTGTACACAATCACCTCTTTGTATTGAATACCATTCATTATTTTCTTCGGTGGTATCAAATTCACCTACTTGCATAATTTGCCCAGCTAAATTTAAATTAACTGCTTTTGCCATTTCGTCTTGCATAATTTCAAATTGTTTTTGTTTTGTATCAATAGCTTGTTTTACATTAGCCATTGTATCTGTTGTTATTAAATAAATGTTTACTTCGTTTTTTTGTCCAAATCTGTAACTCCTGCGGATAGCTTGATACAATCCTTCAAAAGAAAAATCTAAACTTGCAAAAATTTGATTTCTACAATTTTGGTAGTTCATTCCAAAACTTGCTATTTTGGTTTTGGTTATCAATATTCTAAATTCATTATTTGCAAATCCAAGTAGTTTCTCCTTTTTCCATTCATTACTATCACTCCCTTTTACTTCAACAGCATCAGGAAGTAATTTTTTAAGCATTTCGCCTTCTTCGTTTTGCTTAATCCAAATAATAAAGTTTTCATCAGGTTTTTCGTTTATAATTTTCACAACTTCATCAAGTCGTTCTATTTTGGTTAATCGTAATTCTTGATTAAAATTTGTTGCAGAAATAATCGCATCGTTGAATAAACTACCATTATCTCGTTTTGGTGTTTTAATTTGATTTTCTAACAAATTCAATTTAGGCAAATCATATCCTGTCATTTCAAAACCAATATCCATAGGCTTATTTAACATTATAGCCCAACTACCTACAAACTGATAAAACATCTTTACAGCGTGTCCTTTTAGCCTCCATTTAGCCGTTTCGCCGCCATCGTGAACAAAGTACATTGCTAACATTTCATTTCGGCTCATTACGTCTAAAAATTCGCTATGATTACCCAATTCCATAGGGTCGTTTGGTGATGGTGTTGCAGTACAAGCTAACTTATAAGGAGTGCTAATAAAATTATCAATTATTTGTTTTTTAGTAGCACCTTCAAAGTTTTTTAAAATACTGCTTTCATCAAGTACTACACCGCTATAAATTGAACAATCAATATTATCAAGTTGCTCATAGTTTTGAACATCAATGTTTGACATATCAATTCCAAACTTTAACCCCTCTTGTATTGTTTGCCCTACAACTGCTAATGGTGCAAGTATCAAAACTTTGCTTTTTGTTTCTTTGCATACTTGATTTGCCCATTCTAATTGCATCAAGGTTTTACCCAATCCGCAATCGGCAAAAATTGCATACTTACCAGCTTTTAAAGCTCGTTTTACAATGAACTTTTGGAAGTCAAACATCTTATTGTTTAACTGTTTTTCATCAACATCAAATCCAGAAAGGATATGTGTTTTTTGTTTCGTTTGGAGAAAATCCAAGTAACTACCCGTACTGCCACTAACATCGGTTTGGCAAAATTGGGGGTTTGGTGGTAAATTCAACATCTGTATTTCAATTTAAGTTTAGTAATAATTTGAGCGTTTCGTTTTCAAAATCCCCAACTTCGCCAAGCCGAGAACCGTTATCGGCAACCGAATCAAATCAATAAACCTACCAGCTTTTTCGCTCCCTTAAAAATTAACTACTTGCTGGTAGGTGGTGGCTTCGTGCCGGTTATTTTGCTTTGTTCTTAGTGATTAGCCATGTTTCGCGAAACTTATACAGCTTTTCTTTCATTTCATCAATCTCATCCAGTACATCTTCACGCTTAATGGATATGATATGGCACTTCTTATCGGTGTATCGCTCATCATAACAAACGAAATCAACTTGCTTAACTTTCTCATCCAATAAGAACCACATCATGCATTGAGGTCGCCAATTTGCCTTAGCATCGGTAGGAACTTTATTCTCGACAATGGTTTTAACGTGTCGCTTTGTGTTTGGTGCTTTTATCTCAATACCGATAATACTACCATCTTCAAGTTCAACCAATCCATCAGGTGAAAGTCCGAACCAATCTAGTAAGTCATGCGATAGAAATCCAGCGTGTTTGACTTTATGCCCTGTGATACCTTCATAAGCTAAACAGGCTAACGGCTCAATTTCAGCACCCCAAAGCATAGCAGCGGAAACATAACCATCTTCATCATCTTCAATTACTGTGGCTGCTTCTGCTATGAGTTCGTAAACAAGTTCGATACTGGTTTTACTAAGCAGGCTTTTGAATTTCGTTCCGGTAACTTTAGCCCGTCTTAATTCGTGCCATTCGAGGCTTCTTTGTTCTACGTTATGAATTACCATTTTCAAGTTCTGATTTACGTTTGTCTTTAGCTTTTAGGATTGCTTCGATGTTCTTAGTTGGAATATCTAAGCCGCTCCAGTACTGTGCGAGTTGTGGTAATTCTGTGATAAGTTCGATTTGTAGAACTATCTCATCAACATTAACCTCAACTGGCTTAGGTGGTTCGACTGTCTTATGTGCTTGCGGATAGTATTTCTTGAATCGTGCTACGTGTCCAAATCGCTTATCTGGCATTGCATAAAGTACGATAGGCTTCCCTATCCAATCTTCCATGAATGGTGTCTTAAATTCCTTTTCACAGTATTTTGCGTTGGTGTTGTTTAGGATAATTGGCTTGTGTAACATATTGCCGCCAACCTCACGCAAATAGAATCCAGTTTTTACAAGTTTCTGCTGAGTATTTTGATCGAAAGTTTCAGCATCATTAAACCGTTCAATAGTAACTACCATTTCAGGTTTAAGCCCATGTAAGCCGCTTATCAAATCTTCTCCGGAAATATATCGGCTATCCAAATTTTTCTTCCAATGTGTCTTATTTTCCATGTCCCTAATTATTTACTAAAATCAAATTTATCGCTTGCAAGATTGAACTGATTGATGAAGTCAACCTCATTTATCCGTGAATAGCTAAATGGGTTTTTACTAGCTTGCTCACGTAGGTATGAAGTCAAATGATGATTCATATTACAAGCACCTTTTTCGTAAGCCGTAACGCAGCATTTAATCTCGTCAATACTAACCGCTATCAATGTTTGAGTAACGGCATTGTAAGCAAAGAATAAAGCCTCTCGATTCTTAGCGAAATAAACCCATCGGCTGGAATTGGGCTTAACGGTTGACTTGCGACCAACCTCTTTGAATTGCGTATAGCAGTAATAACCGAATCCGATTATTGTTGCTCCTACTAAAATTTGTGGTATCATAATATTGCTGTTTTAAGTTTCGTCAAAGATACATTATTGTAACAATACAAAGCAAGTTTAAAGTGATTATTTTGAAAATAAAAAAGCCCTCCGATTTGGAAGGCTTGAATTTATTGAATTTTCCACGCTTTTACTTCTGTATACCATCGCTCGTTATGCTCCCGTGATTCGATGTTAATTGAAACGGTGATTGATTCGCCTATGAATTTCTTTCTCAGCTGGTCAATTACGTCCTGTTTAAAGAAAGTTAGCGCGATCTGTTTAGGGTATTTATCAGTTGTTTCGATAATACCAACTTGTTTCACCCATCCACCGTTAGCCGATGTACCTGATTCAGGTTCGAGTAACTTAATTAGTTTTCCCGTTATTGTTAATTCGCTCATTTCGTTGTTGGTGTTTAGTTCCGTTAAATTGCCTTTTGTCCTTTAGTTTGTCGAGTTCATCGCAAGCTGAGTGATATAGCCGCTCGTACTTTCTACGAAGGATTAACTCTTTATTGATAGCCTCATCTTTGCTAAATCCTTTGAATTGCTTCTCCCAAAATTTGGCTTTGGATTCTTGTTCAAAGTATTCAGCTAAATAGTAGTTTCTATCCTTCCAAAGTTTTATAATAAGAACCACGCATCCGAGAAATAGTATTGAAAGTAAAATGTTTATCATACCTTATCCAGTTTTAATTCCTTCTTAAACTTATCGAAATACGCTTTCTTGAATGCCGCAATTAGTACCGCCTCGTTTTCCCGTGAAAATGGTCGCTTGCCTGTTTCAATCATTGACAGATAGGAATGCGGATTATTCTTGTTAGGAGTGAGCGCATTACCTAATTCAGTCAAAGTGATACCGTTTTGTTGACGTAAAAGACGAATCGCCCCGCCGTCTATTTTATCAGATATTTTTCTCATGTAGGCAAAGATACAAATTTGTTACAATGTACCATCCGACTGAGTGCCGAAAGTTAATTCGTAATACTCCTCTCCATTTTGGCTATTTCGGGCGTGTATTGGATGCCCATCGTAGGCGTTGATAATTTGCTCGCGTTCTTCTTTCAAAGCCAAATCAATAACCGATTGATTGATTATAACAATTCCGCCTTTGCAGATTGATTCAATTAGATTTTGTACCGCCGTTTGTTTTTTCGCGCTCATAGGGAGTTTATTTCACTTTTTACTTCTAACCAAAATTTAATTGTATCGCCTAATTCGTCAGCCCAAAAGTCAAGTTTAGCCCATTCAGTATCAAATGCTTTTAATATTTCGTCAACTACAATTAGTGAGGCTTTCTTAGCTTGCGATAAAATCTGTTCAGGATATTCGTGATTAGTCAGCATTGAGCTACCAACATAGCCATGTACATAATATTTGAACTTATTTACAAGTTCTTCTGCTTTCTCTTTCGCGCTCATATCTTCCTTGTTTTTACCTTTTTTTTCAGGCTTATTCAATATCGCATGAGTGCCGGAAATAACGGATTGAACTTCGCCAGTTTTAACTTTTCGAGTTACTCCTTTGATATCTCGAATGCCAGTACGTTCAATACATTTACGCAAGTTTTCAATAGTTTGTTCGTCTTTAGAAATACTATTTGCTTGCCTTTGTATTCTTTCTTCGAGCAGTTTAATAGTTGATTCGTTAGATTGATTTATTTGCTTGTTGTTTTCGATAATCTTATCTAAACTTTCAATGCTTCGTTTCAATCCTTTAATCTCGTATTCAAGGTTGAATATCTTGTTAAAGTCATCATGCCCTTGTTTTTCTAATCTTATCCTTCTAATCCTTTCCGCTCGAAGTTTGATTGATGCCCAAGTGATAAAGCAAACCATCAGAGCAATTATGCAAATGAAGAAAATGTAAATTCGTGTAAGTGTTTCCATGTTAAAGTTCCGGTTGATAAGGTTCGACAATTTTATTAGCTTCTAGTTCTTCGATGTTGGTTTGAATTTCGCCCAGTTGATCCGAATTAAGAATATGAAACACATCAAACCCGTTCATCTTAACTTTTACAATCTCGATTTCAAAGTCATCTTCAAAATCTATCATGCCCGGTACTTCAGTCCGAATATATTCAACATCGAATGTTGGTTCTACAAGAATGCTCTTAGCCTCTAGTGTAGGTGTATTTATTTTTGCCATTGATTTGTTCGTTAGTGATGAAACCTCGATTAATTAGAATTGATTCAAATAGTTTATAATCTTCTACGTATTGCTTGTAGCCTTTATTTTCGTTAGCCAAAGCCATTAGATGCAGCTTGTTTGCGTTTATTATTGTCGCATGGTCATAAGGCTTTTCACGGCACTCAGCTAAAGAAATATAAAAGCCGATTCTATCAAGTGAGATATATCCGTTATTGATTCCCAAACCGTTGAACTTTTTACAAGTTAAATAGGTAATCATTCGGCGTAACTCAACCGCTCGTCTTAGTCTGTTCCCGTTAGGCTCAACTCCTAATACTTGCGAACCTGTTAGATAAACTTTCTGCACCCATTCGTTAATTGATAGGTCAGCATTTCCGAAACCGCCGCCTACCTCGAATATCGAAATTGCTTTTAGCGTTACTTCGCCCATTGATGTCATTTGCATGGTAGTTCTATTGTTTCTATTGGTTTATTGATTCTATGAATACAAGCAGTTGAAGACCAAAAAGAATTTTTGTACTCATAGACATTAGTGCCATATATAGAAGGTTCTTTTTTACCATCATCATCATCTAATGAATACCATCTATCTCCGCAACAAGAACAATCTAATCCACCTTCGCAACCGTCGAAATAGATTCCTATATCACCAGCTTTTGAATTTGCTTGTTTGGCGTTTACAGCTTCTATTATTACATATTCGGCTATGCCTTTTTTTAAATTAATTTCAAAACGACCGCCTGAGTTGTTTTGATTGAATGTAAAAAATAATGTTTCCATTTTCATTCCTTTTTTGGTATACGCAAAGATACATAAATGTAACAATACAAATAACAAAGTGATGAAAATAAATTTTAATTAAGCGATAATTTGCGAGTTGTGATTTATGGCCACCTATGAAAACAGGGCATCACAGAACTTTGATAGGTTTGATTTTTGTTTGATGTTATTTTCTAATATCTCCCGTGCTACCTTTTCGGGCATATCCTTTTTTAGATAAAAGCGAATTTTTACAAGTAATAACTCATCGCATTCTCTATCCGTTATCGGTAGCTTATTCATAATTCTCTCGCTGCTTTTTTAACCAACAAATGAAAGCTGTTCTTTAACTTCTGCACACATTCATCCATCAGCTTAAACTCATTCGATTCAGGATCATCTTGGATGGCTAATTTAACCAATCCATCAATACTTGACAATGGCGAAAGTAATTCATGGGAAAGCATAAACCGGAAATCATCTAATAGATTCTTTTGCCTTTCGTATTCATGGCTAGAAATACTTGTAACATCAGTCATTTGAATACCGACAAAGTGTAAACTACCTAGAATGCAGTAGATATTCCAAAGAATCCAATGATTCGAGCCGTTCTTTTGCTTGGTTTTCGAGTATAGCCTAACTGGCAATGGGTTTTTATCTTTCGCCTTTTGAACTTTAGAAATATATTCATCCAAGTCCGAATCTTCACTCATTAGATCGGAAAGTTTCTTAGGCTTAATATGGCTGCAATACTCGTTAAATAGGTCGTTACTATTGATAATTTGCCCGTCTAAGTCTGTAATAGAATACAGCAAGTCGGGCGAATCACTCAGAATGTAACGGGTTGCCATTGGTAGTTTTGTTTCGCAATTTAGCCAAAAACTACAATATAGGTACTAACCCTTTTGGGTAATAATTAGCGGTGAATAAACTTTCGCCTATCTCTTTCAGTTGCTTTCCTAATCCTTTCTCTTGCCTTCATTAATTCAACTTGGTCTATTTTTTCAGACTTTAAATCACGAAGGCTTATTGTTACCGCCTTTATTAAAGGCTTTGATTCTTTAGTAATATCAGAATAGGTTCTATTTAAATGATTCCAGTTTACCATCAGTTCAAAAATTTCCTTTCAATCCATTTCCAAGCAAAATAAACGGCAATAAGAATCAAGAATATTCTAAACCCGACTACTTGAAACGACTGCCACTTGGTTAAAACATTCTCGTACCTTATCTCAGTTGAATGAGTTGATTTGCGCTCTTTAGTATCGTAAACAGTTACGTGAACGGTATCTTGAACAGTCCATGACCGAACCGTCAAGATACCATCATTCACGAAGATTTCAGGTACTTTAGACTTATTGCCGTGATATTCTGCAATGGTTCGACCTATCGTAACCTTACCATCAATAACGTCCAACTGAACAGCTTTAAAAGCTGAATCAGCCGGAAAGATTATAGCAGTATCGCGTGGTAATATTGAAACAACTAACGAATCGGAATAAGTCGATTTCGGCTTGTGTGCCTTACAACTAAACAGCGCGATTGATAGGAGTAGGATTGCAAGCCGCATATCTTAGGTATAGTTTACAAATGAAAATTGCAGTTGCTAAGATTGTAAAAGTCAAAGCAATTCCATCACCTAACGGATTTTGTTCGTAAGGTATAGATACGATTGTTCGCGGCTTAATTTCAGCTTGAAAATAAGTTATCGGAGCAAGCGGCGCATGAGGTTGTATTGAATCTGACTTATACATAATTGGCTCAGGCAATTTAGGTATTTCTGACCAAACACCATCTAACCAAGTATCACCATGTTCGCGGTACATTTCCGCACCCAAAATCAACCCATCAGGACGAACCCTAATAATAGGAGTATCAGCAACCGTAATAGGCAATGCTCTGAAGCTAATCAAAGTATCGTATGTTATGTAGTGCTGATTCATGTTGATTTTGCTTTTGCCGCCGTTAAAAATGCTGCTAATGCTGAAATAACAATCGCTAACTTTTCCCCGTCCATCTTTCCAAAGATAGTCAACCAAAGGCAACCAAGCCCGATTATTCCAGTAACAATGAATAAAATGTTACTGATTAGAAACTTTAGAATAGGAGGTACGGGTCTAGGCACGGTTTACTTTTACGTAGGCTAAGGTAGTAGGTTACGGGTTAGGCTGTTTTCGCCTGTATGTTCTTTTGAAAGTAGTTAATTTTCGCGTTTGAACTCGTTATGTCTGAATTAGCGCATAAAAGGTGCGGGTGTAAACAAGTTATAACCAATGCTAACAAGCAGTAGTCATATAATCTACATTCTCGGACTTGCTAAACAAATCAATAACCGCTTCTGTTGAAATTGGTATGATGTGATATGTTTCGCCATTCCGTTTTTTGATGTATAGTTTGGGTTTGTCAAGTTCTCCGCTTGTTACGCAAACCATTTGCTTTTTATTTACTTTTTTCTCTAAAGCAAATCCGTGATATCCTGTTTGTTTAAACTCGACATTACAACTCATATCGGTTCTTTCAAATCCTAAATCAATGTATTTTTGGTATTCCATATTGTTATTTTTTATAAGTTAATTAATTAAAAGCACTGGTTATAACAGCACATAGGCAAAAAAGCCGTTTCAGTTTCATAAGAATATTTTTCATAAGTATCAAATTTATCGTTTCAAATTAAGTTCTCGTTACGGCTTCTTCGCCTATCTGCATCACGTTAGCACCAATTATATAACAGGTACTTGTGGAAGTATTGACCAATGCGTAATATTTTCCCTTGCGCTTGCCAAATATCCCCAATGATTCCCATCAAAGTAGCTAACTCTAATTACACCATCTGTATTACAGACCAAATATTCCGCATCGCCTTGTGGTTTAACTTGGTCAAAGCGTTGCCAAAAAATAACTGGTGCTAACACAGTATTGCCAATAGTGGGGCTGACGTTTTCTAATTTATCTGTTTGCATATTTTCAACATTTGTTTTTCAATTAAACTTCGGTGGTACAATGCCCCACCATCGGCAATACTCGGAACGTTATGTGAGATTGTTACTAATCGTCATCTCCGACAACATCCTCCAACATCCCTACATAAATATCTCCGCAATCTTTTTTAAATTCTATTCCATTATTAGTTAATGCTGTTTCAATATCAACTTGACATAAACAAGCATCAGGTTCAATAGTATTATATCCATTTTCAATTGGTGCTGTAAATCCAAAATGCTGTAAAAATTGTCTTGGAGTTGTAATTTCTTTTTCTCCTTTATTAATTACTAATATTCCACACATAATGTTTTCGTTTTAAAAACCCACAACCTCACATAACAAGTGTTTGGCAAAAAAGCGGGTTCGGTTATTAATTTAATGTTTGTTTTTTCTTTGTTAGTTCGGTGCTTAATCGAAGTTTTTGGCTTTTTTGTCCGCTACGACACCATACCACCATCCGTTATAACCAATAGCTACGATACGGCTTCGTAACGAACTTTTAGCCCTAAATACATGGCAATTGTATGTTCTATAATCGCCCCCTTACTATCAATCCAATTTGAAAGCATGAATATTTCATCACATTCGCAAAGGGCTTTTACATCTTCTTTCATGTAGCTATGCCAGCTTTTATCGTGTTGGTGGTTTAAAGTCATTGGGTTTACTGTTTCAAAGCCCTTTGCTTGTAGTTCTGTTTCAGCTTTTGCAAATAATTCGGGGGCTTCATTTTCGATGCCTGAAATTTTTCCGCTGATGTAAATTTTTAACGCCATGTATTTTATCGTTTTTAAATTAAATTTTCTACTCATTAACCGCTACTGGTTATAACAGCGGTTTTGTGCTATTTGCCGTTTTCGGGATTAACTGAAAGTTGGTTTTGTATCTCAATCATTTGTCTTAAATTTAAAGTTTAGGTGTGTTTTTTCGGCAACAAGACAAAGCCCCAAAACGTTATCGACCTCACAAATGTAACAATAATTATATACAAAACAAAAAAGCCCCGAAATTAATCGAGGCTTTAAGTCGCGAGAGAAACATAACGGTGAAATTATGTGTGGTAATGGATGGACTCGAACCACCGACACTAAAACGCTCTAACCAACTGAGCTACATTACCATGTCAAAGTTACTACTTTCCTACATAAAACAAATAATTTCCATCATTAACCCTTCGACCTAACAAATCAAATCCGCTGCCGTCATTAGATGGATAAGGGATTTCGACAAATACAATCGGGGAAACATGGACACCGCCGTTTAAGTCATATTCACGCACGGCAAAGTAATTAGATCCGCCGCGATTAAAAGGAATGCAAATGTTATAATGCGATTCAGTTGACTTGGTTTCGACTTCAGGCAATACGTTAATCAAAGAAGTCCAACTAACAGCATCGGTTGAGGTAATGATGTCAAAGTATTTCGTTCCTGAATTTGAGCAAGTAGAAAATCTCATCTTTAGGTTTCCATCGCTGTGATAGGCATAAATACCGCACCAATCAACTGCTAATCCACCCGCCATGATCGAATACGGGCAAAAGTTATCAATCAGTTGTGCTTGTATCGTATAGCAGACCGTAACCGTGTCATTTCCTGCTTGTACCAGCGTTCCGTTTTCAATGAAGATACACGCGCTATTATACTGCTTAACGGCTGTTACAAACGCTGGTTGACCACTTGGGGATGAATAACTGAATGCTGCTATCTGACCTTGATTAGTTCGGGGAATCTTCACGCAAATAGTTGTATCTCGAATCGCTCCCGAAATACATTGATTCGCAAAGTACAACCCAAAGAAACTAGGCAAAGCTAAATACGGCTGCATAAATCGGTTCGTGTTACATTGACCGAATGAAGCAGTTGATAGCAATAAAAAAAGCATGAGTGTTTTCATGCTTTGTGGTACGGTTAAAATTGTGGGAGGTTACTAATCTTCTTGTGTTAAATCCGTCCATACATATTTATATAACTTTTACAAAGATTGATACATTTTTATTTCTGATTCGCTTCATTACAGTACCGCCGTTTGAATCATTTCCTACTGCTGTATTGCCTTCGATTGTTTCAAAGGTGTTAGCATCAATCCATTTAACGAATATTCCAGTATGGTCATAACGTCCGTCCTTATTCCAATCAAAGAAAACGATATCCCCCTCAGTTGGAGCGGTTGTAATCATTTTGTTTTTCTTGAAATAAGCAACGGCTGTTTGGCATCCAGCGAAACCGTTGAAAGCGAAACCTATTTTAGGTAAAGGTTTTCCAGCTTTTTCGTATACCCAAGAGCAAAATAAGCCGCACCAAGCCACACCGTTTAGACCGCTCCAAACTCCGTACTTCGTCTTATTACTATTCTTAGGAAACTCAGTTACACCAATCTCATTCAGCGCAACCCCGACTACTGATGTGGTCATATTTTAGTACCAAGTTGAAGTTCCTGCATCATAAGTTAGCTTTGTAAATGTACCCAGTATAGGCGCGACAATACCACCTAAAACCGTTCCACCACCGTAAGTTACTGTTGTTATTGCCTGAGTGAATTTAATTTCAACAAAGTCATTATTTGCAGGACTAGATGGAAGATTAATGGTTAAAGCCAATAATGCACCAGCCGGATTAATAATGTTTGTTTGATTTACAGCGGTTGTTACGGTTGCGCCAGTTAAAGGCGTAAAAATAGAATGAGGTATTCTTGGTGTTGCTACCTTCCATGCAGCAGCACCAGCAGACGAGCTTGTGCATAAGTATTCTATTTGAGTATTGTAATCTCTTAAAATAGATTCATTTGCTACGTACCCCTTTGTACTATCTTCATTTACACTTGGAACACCATTGAAAGTATTGTAATAACTTCCAATCATTTGCGTTGACTTATCTTGAGCTAATAATGATACATTTTGAATTATAGAGTTTGCGGAAATTCCTAAAACAAAACCATCAATAGTAGTTACAGAAAAAGCAGCATTTCCATTATCAGTAGAATTTACTACAAAAAATGTATCTCCACCATCACCTATTTTTACTGAAAAATTATTACCAACACCGTCATCTCTTGACATCAGTATTTCAAATCCAGCAGCCTCATTCAATACATCACCAATCTCAATAGTTGGCTTTAATATTCGTATATCATTTGTGGTTGAATTACCTGAATCTGTTACGGTTTGTAAGTCATTCCCGCTCGTAAAAACATCCGCATCCAAGTCGTAATTGCCCCACTCGCCTGCTGTTACTGTGCCTGTTCCGTTATCCGAGCCTTCCTTCATTGCGGTGGCGGTTAATAACGAGGCTGTCTTTGCCGTTACGCGAATGATTCCATCGGTAGCGTCTGTTATTCGGTAGGTGGCTTTAATGTTTGCAAGTCCACCACCTAACAGCGTAACGAGTGCCGCCTTAGTTGTATTTACTAAACTAGCTGCATTCGGACTACTTGTTGCAGACCCATCAGTTAAGTCGATAATATTGCCGTTCTCGTCAATTTGTTTCAAGTGATTATCGGATGCATCAACGTAAAGCGATACGGTGTCGGTTGGTGCTGGCTCGATTGCCGCTGTTTTTCTTATTGAAATTAATGCCATGTTATTCGTTGTTTAAGTTTTCAATTTGTTTTTCTCTTTCCGTTTGCCATTGTGCTAATATCTCAGCTACTTCTTCGGGCGTAAGCTCTACCCTTTCTCCGTTAACCATTCGATGTGTAGGCGGCTCAAATTCTTCCATTATTTACCGCTTAAAATGAATGTTCCAGATGCGATATTTCCGCTACTCAATAACAATCGAATAGCAGTTACCGCCGCCGTATTAGCATATCTTCCTGTTCCTTGCGTGTAATAAGTGCCGCCGGATGAAAAGGAAAATGATTCGTGCCTAATTCCTTTATGATGTGAAGTGTTTGCAGGGTCTACAATTGCCAACTCACCGTTAAAATAGTTAGTTGAAGCGTTTCCGATTGTAGCCCCTTGCATCACAATTTTTGAATCAGTAGCACCAGCGGAGGCAAATGAAGTAGTTACTCCCGTTGATCGGGTGTGTACGTAATCACTCGCACCAGTTCCATAGGTCGGCGTTCCACCAGTACCCATCCTCGCCCATAACTCAACAATGTTAGTAGCCGAAACAAGGTTAAGTATTTCGATTTTGTACTGAGTATATCCACCAGTTAATAGAAAGTCGATTGAAGCGGAAGATGAAGCTGTTTGCGTTTGAATATGTTTCCATTCCGATTGGCTGCGCATGTCGGATGTGGTGTAAGTAGTTGCATCAGAGAAAGTAAGTGTTAACTCGCCCGTTGCGGCGTTATAACTTTCGGAAACTATTCCACGCCCATCGTTACCATCAACTCCATCAACTCCATCAACTCCATCTATTCCGTCTATTCCGTCTATTCCGTCTATTCCGTCTATTCCGTCTGCCCCGTCCAAACCATCCAAAGGTAAATCAGTCAATATTAACTCTCCATCAACCGCCAGTACTCCATCAACACGCATCGAACCGAAAACAGTCATTTGCTGCTCGGTTGGAATATCAATAGTTACTCCCTCGTTAATGGTTTTGAATGAGAAGTTATAAGGGCTTGATTCACTACCTCCGTTATAATCTGCCATAACAGCAAGTAAAGCGGCGTAAAACTCATCCGAATCGCTTGGAATAGTCGAAACGGTGAAACCTATTACCTCAACTTCATCGAATAGAATATCAATCCAAGCACCTGACTTAAATGTAATTCGACAAACATCGCCAAACTGGAAAATCTTAACGCCGTCTTTCAATACGGTTGTAGTCGATGTTTCGGTTTCATCCCGATTATCAACTATTCGTATCGAACCACCTAAGTTAGTTACCGTAACCTCCATGCAGACGGCTTTCCTTTTACTGCTGAAATACTTGCTCGACCTTTATTATTTCCCGTTTCAATTTCACAATGAACGCATTTCTTCCATTGGGGATATGTTTCTACGTTTTCATTGAGAAACTTGATTAATCTATCCGAATACACCTGAGCGGTTGAACGTGCTGCCTGAATAGTTCGCTGCATTGCCGTATCGCTTACCGGCTCGCTCCAATCGGTTTTCTTTCCTACTACTCCGTGCGATGTTACCACTACTTGTTGCTGCGTTAAGAAACGAGCATAAGCCATATAAGCCAAGTAAGTAGAATATTCAGGTTTCAAATCAGCATAAACGTATGTCGCTGGAAATGTATTCGGTACTACTTCTTCAAATAGCTTTTCAAATAGTTCAGTTCCCAATAATCCGCAAAGGTCAACTTCCTGTGCCTCGATTATGTACGGCTCTAATCTATCCGCTGGAACATTATCGCTAATTGCCCGAATCAGTTGAATATCGGACTTATCAATTAACTTGGTTTGGTGTAGCATTGAAGTTGATTGTTAGCGGTAAAATAGAAACAGGCTTTCCAAGTGCCTTAGTAAATTGTTCTTCAAAGATAATTCGTTCCGGTTCGGTTTCGCTGTTATAGATATCGTAAGCATCTTTCAATTCAGACGAAGTAGCCATCTTTCCAGCTTCAAGAATACCAGCCAATACAGGCGGGATTGCGAAACATTTAACTATTGATTTCTCAACACTCGATTCATGGTACTCAAAACGTCTATCTTCAGTCGTGCTTGCTGAAAATGGAACGAATGAAGGTGCGACATCACCAGCATCAATCTCGACAAGCATGATATTACCCGCTGCATCAGCACCCTGAAATTCAGTAAGGTTGTTTTGCGTTTCTTGTCGCTGCTTGTCGGTTTCAGACTTTCCTACTTGGATATACATACCCGAACTTGTAAAGCTAGTTCGGATGTTTTTATTCTTGTATAGCTTCGATTGAAAGTCCGTTTCTACATCTTCAGCAACAGGGTCAATCGGTGCGATAGGATAAGCCGAAAAGCCCTCAGATGAATACCAAAGTACCTGACCGTTGTAGTTTTCTACCTTATCCAAGTAAGTTGATCCCTCGCATTCGTTAATTTCATCAATAACAGTCGATGGATTGAATCGGTTTATCCGTTTAATCTCTTTTAGATTGAACTTTTTAACCTGACTAAGCCCATCCCAATTATCGTAAAAGGCTATCTTATCCGAATCGCTGCACAAACGAGTGTCGGCAAAATTCATGTACTTACGTTCAATGATTTGCCCAAGCCCGTTATATCTAAAATGAATAGCAAAGCCACCAAAATAAGAGTAATCACGAGCGCATAAACCAAGTAGTTTGTCAACCGTGCCGCCTTTTAAATCAATTACTTGTTTATAAGTGGCAATATCGGTAAAGCCTCTACCAGCGATAAATCTTGAATGCCTTTTAATGCAACGAGTAGCTACACCTGAAGCATTACAAAGGTCTTTAATTCGTTGCGCATAAGCATTGTCATAATCCCAAGTTTGGATATTCTCAGTCCTATTGAGCGTATTTACAAGTCGCTTGGTTTGCCTCGGAATTAATACTTTAGGTGCAGCCATTTAATTTGTTATTCAGGTTTATTTACAACAACTTCTTCTTCATGCCATGCTTGACCTTCAGGAATACCGTCATCGTTGTGTTCTTTTGCTGGATCAACTTTCTTTTCGGCTTTAGGCTTCTTTTCTGATTTTGCCTTTCCGGCTTTTGAATCTTGGCTTTCGATTTCAAACTGAGCCTTCGCATTTGCTTTCTTCGCATCACGAAGAACAAAGAACTTTTCAAACTCAGGATTTGCTTTTATTAATGTTTCAACCTGAGCATCAGTAGTGTTCAATTCTGTGATGGTGTCAGGGCTTCCAAAAGGTCGGAAACTCTTAACTGTCATTTTGTATTTTTCCATTTTGTGAATTATTGTTAAATCGGTTACTGGAATCCAATCGGGTAAATTTAACGAATTATCCCAACCTGTACCAACTTGTGATATTCTATTTAATTCATGCCAAGCATCACACGCGCATGAATAACAACGCCCCGAACCGCGCGGCTCACGTCCTGCGATTGTCCGGTATAAATCAAACACCCGTTGCATAGCCTCGCCTGAGCGCATAACCATCAACGGGTGCTTAATTTCTGCCAGCTCTTTTATTAGCTGGTCTAAACTCATGCTTTGAATAGAGCCGTTAGGATAGCTTTAGTTGTAGCGTAGTCAGTATCAAAGAAAGTAGCTGGTAAGTACGGTTCTTTGTCGATGTCAGACGTTCCAAGTGTGCAATTGTAAGCACCCAAAGTATCAGCATCATTCAAAACACGCTCTAAGGCTCGCATTGTAAGTCCTGAACGTAGTCCGTAAATCTCGAAAGGGACTTCTCCGCCCGTTCCTTTAAAATTGTTTTCAACGATTGCAACGATTTTAGTGTTGCACATATATTCAAGTTGCTGCTTTGTAGGCGAATCAATATTGAACATTTTGAAAACAACCTCGTGAGTAAAAGAAGGCTGGTAGCGTCCTTCTACCAAAGTTGATTTCGGTTCGTTAGAAGATTTTTTACCCTCGAAACGGTAAATCTTTGCGCTACCCGTTAAGGTAAGCCCTTCGATTAAGTTAGGGTAAGAAGCATTTTCGGTAATAGTTGCTATATCTGCCCAGTTGAACAAATAAAGCATATCACTCACGCCCGGTAAAAGGGGCTTAGTACAGTCTAGGAAGGCATTTGTATTAATGCCGGGGCAAGTTACAGAAGGCATAGCTTATTTTCTTTTTTAGTGTGAAAAAATAGGGGAGTTTTTACGCTCCCCAGTTAGTTTAGTAAGCCGCTTGAATCATGTAGTCCTGCAAAACTTTTGCATCAACACGATACTTGCCTTTGAAGTTGTTCAATTCAGAATCTTCAGAATACCAAACACGGAAATCACCTACTGCATTTGAAGCATCGTAACCAACTGCAAGGTTTTCTTTAACAGTCAAGATAGCACGGTGAGGCAAATCGTACTTAGTACCGTTTTGCATATCGGCTTGGATTGTTCTATCCCAGAAATCGAAACCGAAAACTGGAATACCACGATAACGAAGCATCACATATCCGTTTTCGATACGCTCAAACGAAGTGCTGTTACCTTGTGATTCAAGATAAGTAGCATAGTTTTCTACAAGTGTACGTGTTGCAATGAAGAACTTGTTTGGAGCAGCATTCAAACGCGGGTCTGAAGCCTCAATCATTTTGCGGAAAGTATCGAGCGCATCAGTTGAACCCAAAGCCATTTGAAGGGCGAAAGTTGACTGAGCGTTTTTAGCGATTGCTGTTTTACGTGCGGCTGTTGTTGCTACGATTGCGTAAATCTGATTCCAAAGTCCATCAATGATAGTATAGTCAGCAAGTGATACGCCATTTTTGATAACACCTGAATCAGCGACATTTTTGTGCGCTGTGTCGTTAAACCAAATGATACGAAGCAAATCTTCTTGAGCTGCTGAACTCATACGGTCAACAACGAAACGAGCGATATCAGTTCCAGTTACATTGTCGCGGTCAACACCTGTATTTTGAGCAAATACCCAAAATGAATCGTCAACCTCAGAACCGCACATAGTAAGCCAAATCTTAACAGCTTCCGGTTCCCAAAACTTTTCAGTCATTGGGATGTTCTTAGCTGTTTGCCCTTGACCACAACCAGCATCGGCTTTAGTGATTTTGGAAAGTATTCCTAAAAACGGAATTTGTTTTTTAGCAACGATGCCATCATAGACGGTCATCAAATCAGTTACTGCGGGATTCTCGAAGATTGTTTCGATAACCGCATCAGACATGGAGCGTGCTTCTTCGCCATTGAAGGTCAAATCGGCTGGATCAATTAATGCCATTTCTTTTCAGTTGTTTTTATTGTTAGTGATTGCGGTTATTTAGTCTTTTTTCAAACGCTGGTTCGGCTTCAAGTCCGCTTTAGAGGGCATCTTGAAACCTTTGTCTTTAGTTTGAGCGTTGATAGTGCGCGGCTTTGTTTGTGCTGAAGCTGGCGAAAATGCTCCCGTCTTAGCTTGCAATGCTTTTACTTGTTCAAGTATCGGCTCTGCTACTTCGAGGGCTGCTTTCATTGTCGCGTTTTCAGCTTCCAATGCTGCGATTTTAGCCTCTAAGTCCGCGCTTGCGTTGGCTTGTGCTACTGGTGTGATTACGGTAATTGCGCCGGAAACAACTTCGATAGTTGTACCGTCTGACATTACGTAAGAACCATCAGCAACTGCTTCACCTGTTTCGGTTAACGTAACCATATCACCAACAACTGGCGTTTCTGATTCCGATTCGATAGAGATTGCAGTACCATCCTCCAATGTCGCATCGAAGGCTTTGATTTCGCCTGTTAAGGCTTTTAATGCGCGTTTTGCCTTTTCGACAAACCCTTGCACATTGAATGAAGGTTTACTCATTTTAGGTTTATTGTTAGTGTGAAATTTTGAAATTAATGCGACTGCCTTCATATCTTGGTAGTCGGCTTTATCTAATCCAACGGCTGTGGCAAAGCCCATCGAAACGGCTTGCTGTGCGTTGTACTCGGTTTCGACCTCCATCCATTTACGAACTTGGTCTACACTTGCACCGATTGAACTTGCGTAGAATTCAGCTAGTCTATTTTCTTCGATTGCTAGTGCTTCAGCATATCGAATCATACTTGCTGCATCCCCTTCATTTTTACCCCACGGGTTATGAATTAAAAGTCGGGAGTTAGGTGTTATGATTCGGTTTTGTCCTAACGCAAAAAAGAGCGTAGCAATTGACTTGCATACACCCTCTATAACGGTATCAATTTGGAATCCTACTGTTTGTGATTCACTTACTAAATAGTCGTGAATTGCCCATCCTTCTTCTACATCACCACCATTTGAATGAATATGAATCAATACCGTGTCATCGGCTTTAACACCGGAAAGATTAGATACTACGGATTTCTTCGTAATCGACTTTCCGACAATTCCTTCTAGGTAGATGTGGTGAACCATGCCGCCAAATTTAATTAGGGGCTGGTTAGGATATTTCTAACTGTTGTTATAATTACGATTCCATCCAGTTGACTGCATTATAAACAGTCGCTTGTGAGCATCCGAACTTATCTTGTATCTGCTGAACTGCGACCATCCTCTCAACTCCGGTGGCATATAAAGCGTTCAATTCGTAGTAAATATCTCGATACCTTCCAATGTAATCGGGTAACATTCCGGCTCGATAAAGTGCGACAATATCACCCGATTTCGATAACCTACGAATTAAGTCCTTTCTTGATTCACTCATATTGTACCCGTTACTCTTACCTCGCTGTAATCGGATTGCTTTTTGTTAATATCCGATACTTTAACAATCGGCTGTATTTGACTAATAGCATCTGCAAGTACGGCAAAACCGCTCGAATCCGCAACTGAATTACTACCCTGAAAATTCACAACACCCGTAGCAAATTTGTTCTTTGAGTTTAGGAAAGAAAGAAAGCCCGGAAAGTTTTGCTCTGCATACCTAGTTCCATCGGCTGTAATTACCGATTCGTTTTTCGATAGCCAAGCGGGGATTGAATCGCTTGTTTCCGTTCCAGCACCTTCGATGCCAATTACACCCGTTGCAAATCCTTTAGGTTCTTGTGATAGTTTGGCTTTTGCTAAACTAAAAGCTGTTTGAATAGCCGCAATTGAAAGAGCCGCCCGAATACCTCCAGCTACTGGACCAAACTTAGAAACTGATTCAGCAACCGAGAAAGCCTCAGATGAAAGTATTTGCTTTTGAAGTAAATCGAGAATCATAATCAAGAACTTCTTTGAAAATCCTTTTAACTGATTACCCT
>Ga0208564_1000766_pt1 | contig 28538 bp, 15 predicted proteins | sample AD_UKC073_MetaG_FD_184439 | JGI IMG/M metagenome (GOLD analysis project Ga0208564, IMG submission 184439) | Active sludge microbial communities of municipal wastewater-treating anaerobic digesters from USA - AD_UKC073_MetaG (SPAdes) (version 2) | ecosystem: Engineered > Bioreactor > Anaerobic >... | reverse complement strand
GTAGTAGATCAAATCCCACATTTAAGGCTGAAGACAGGAAGGGCTGGAGAAGCCTGAAACCTACAGGCAAGAGTTGGAAGGCAGGCAACAGCTAGGACAGGCTTCCCACACTAAAATCCGGATACCCTTATTTACATGTCCCCGCGTCGATGCCATCACGCCCTGCATGCGACTCGACGCACAGAACGCGCTGCAGGTATGCGGCACAATAGATGCGGGCTGCCGTGGCTCAATGAGTGAAGGGGTTTGATCATGCAGTATCGGTTTTGGTGCGTAGGCGCCGTATTGTTGATGGCGCTCGCATCGCCCGTTCGGGCGCAGGTCACGATCCCGCAGGAATACGACAAGCTGATCAAGAAGAATGGCGAGATCGCTGCCTTCGGCGCCGAGGGCTTCGGCGACAAGGTCGACTTGAACAGCGGCAGTCTGCAGATCGTCCAAGTTGACGTGGATCTTCCCGGCAACAACGCACTGCCGGTGCGGGTTGCGCGCCGTTTCGCGACGGGCGACAGATTCGCGTCAGGGCATTTCGGGGCGTGGAACCTGGACATCCCGTACGCGCATGGCGTGTTCGCCAATCATGTCAACAATCCCAAGGGTTGGACGGTCGGCGCGGCCCTTGCCGCCGACGTCTATAAACGGTGTTCCCAATACGGCGCACCACCGACACTGTGGTTCCAGGGCGGGGAGTTCCAGCCCGACGAATACTGGCAAGGCAATTTTCTGCACATGCCGGGCGCGGGCGATGAGGAGATGCTGGTTCCGGGGTCCAGCGCGCATGTCCCCACTGATGGGAATACCTATTCCGTGGTGACCAAGGGTGGCGCGGCGATGCGTTGTGTTGCGCTGGCTTCCACCAGCGAAGCGGGCAGCCAGGGCGAGGGCTTCGAGGTCGTCATGCCGGATGGCACGGTCTACACCCTGAACCAGATGGTGAGCCGCCTGAACGAGGTCATCTCCAAACCCGTCGATCAGTTTGCGTTGCGGGCAGGTTCCGGCAAGAACGGCATCATCGTGACGCCTCAAGCGGCGACCACCTTCACCCTGGCTAGGAATGAGGTGTTGATGTACCCCACCAAGGCGACGGATCGGTTCGGCAACACCGTGACCTACACATGGAGCGCCACCAATCCGTGGCAATTGCTGCAGATCACTGCGAGCGATGGTCGCCAGTTAACACTTACTTACATGTCCAGCACCAGCAAGATGGTCAGTACCGTCACCGACGGCAGCCGAACGTGGACCTATACCAACCCACCGGAGGGCGACACCGTCACGTTGCCCGATGGCAGCAAGTGGATTTCCAATCTCTCTTCGCTGTTCAATCTGAAGATAAACACGATTGGCAGCGGGTGTGACACTGCCGGCGACTATTCCGGCCCACCCCCTGTCCTGACCGGCACGGTGCAGGCACCGACGGGAGCGCTGGCTACTTTCACCATGCAGCCGGTATTGATGGGGCGCTCATGGGTAGGGCGCAGTTGCGTGTATTACCAATCCCAACCGATTTACGCGCTGGAGCCGATTGGCTATTTCACGTTGGCGGTACTTGGCAAGAAGATTACGGGACCCGGCCTGCCAGCCGCGGGACTGTCGTGGAGCTACGACTACGGCTCGCCCAATATGTGCTGGGCGAGCGCATGCACGGTTTCTTCGCCCACCACTCGTACCACGACCCTGACCGACCCGGACGGCGCTGTGAACCGCTACAGCTTCAGCAACAGATTCCAGGCCAATGAAGGGCAATTGGTAAAGACAGAATCCGGCTGGGATGGCACCACCGCCTTGCGCACGGTCGACACGACGTTGGCTGATGCGACCGCTGCGCCCTATGGCAGTTACAACGGCGAAAGCCCACGCTCCCGAGGTGACACCATGTCGTCCAGCTACAAGTCTCCGCAACGCAAGGTGGTAACAACCCAGCAAGGCCGCATCTTTACATGGGAAGTCGCCACTGGCTGTGTCGGCATGCCCTATTGCTTCGACGCCTATGCACGCCCGACCAAGGTCGTGAAGACGACGAGCACGCCATGAGGCCCGCCATCATGACGAAGAAGACTCGCCTCGCCCGCACCTTGCTCGCTGCCGGGTTACTTGTCACGGCCTCTGCCCAAGCGCAGACAGTGCTCACTACAAAGACTGAGACCATCACCTATTCGGACAACACGACGAAGTGGGTGATCGGGCAGACGGCGACGGTGACCTGCGTGGCGCCGACCACCGTGTTACCCACGGGCTGCGGAGCGGCGGGGACGGTGATCTCGGCGACCACGTTCGACGCAACGACCGCAATGCCGCTCACCACATCGGCGTTCGGCAAGCTACAAACCACAGCGACCTACAACACCGACGGCACCCTGGCCACGATCAAGGACGGGTTGAACCACACCACCACATTCAGCAACTGGTACCGGGGGATCCCGCGAGCCATACAGTATGCCGATGCCACCTCGCAGTCGGCGGAGGTGGACAGCAACGGCTGGCTCACTTCGGTGACCAATGAGGTCGGCGCGAAGACCTGCTACACCTATGACGCCATGGGCCGGTTGGCCAGCATCACCTATCCGTCAGAAAGTCAGACCGATACCTGCGATATCTCCAAGTGGGCGGCGACCAGCCGCAGCTTCGTGCCCGTCGCCAGCACCGAGTACGGTATCGCCGCGGGCCACTGGCGCGAGACCACCACCACCGGGAATGCGACCAAGATCAGCTATTACGACGGCTTGTGGCGTCCGCTGCTGACCCGCGAGTACGACGCGTCCAACGTGGCCGGCACCGAGCGCTTCAGCAAGCGGGCCTATGACGCCGAAGGTCGGGCGGTGTTTGCCTCCTATCCCTCGACCACCAGCGCACCGACCACCGGTACATGGACCAACTACGATGACTTGGGCCGTGTGACTTCGGTTGGACAGGACACCGAGCTGAGCCCAAGCCTGCGGTTCACCACCACCACCTACAACACCGGCTTCACTACCACGGTCACCAACCCGGGTGGACAGCCGGCCACCACCAGCTACCTGACCTATGACCAGCCGAGCACCGACTGGCCGTTGGTCATCACCGCGCCCGAGAGCGCCACGACCACCATCAGTCGAGATGTGTTCGGTAAACCCACCGCGCTGGCGCGCAGCGGTGGCGGTGCGAGTGCCACCCGCAGTTATGCCTATAACGGCTATCAGGAACTGTGCCGAACCGTCGAGCCGGAGACCGGCGCCACCCTGTTCGGCTATGACGCGGCCGGCAACCTTAGCTGGTCGGCGGCGGGCGTCGCCAGCAGTCAGGCATGCAGTCCCACGGGCACGGAAGGTGCGATCGTGGCGCGCAAAGCCAGCCGCACTTACGACCTGCGCAACCGCCTCACGAATCTGAGCTTCCCGGACGGCAACGGCAACCAGGTCCTGACCTACTTCAACGACGGCAAGCCCAACCAGGTCACCACCGCCAACAGTGGCAACACCGTCACCAATGCCTACACCTACAACAACCGCCGCCTGCTCTCGGGCGAGAGCATGGTGCCGGACACGCTACAAACCGGCTGGGCAATGACCTATGGCTACAACAGCCTGGGCCAAGTGACGACCGAGACCTATCCGGCCAGCGTCAGTGTGGCCTACACCGTCAATGCACTTGGCCAGACCACGCAGGTCACGGCCAGTGCGGACGCGGGCGCTGTGGCCACCGTGGCGAGCAATGCCAGCTACTACCCCAATGGCGGACTCAAGCAGTTCACTTACGGCAACGGCATCGTCCACACCATGACCCAGAACGCCCGCCAGCTGCCCAGTCGCAGCACGGATGTCGGTGTGCTGGACCTGGGCACGGCGTTCGATGCGAACGGCAACGTGGCCGCGGTGACCGACTACATCGGCACAGGGCGCCAGACCAAATCGATGGTGTATGACGGACTGGACCGCCTGACCAGCACCACCTCGCCGATGTATGGCACGGCCAACTACACCTACGACACGCTCGACAACCTCAAGCGGGTGCAGGTGAGTGGCGGCACTCAGGTTCGGGACCACACATACGTCTACACGAACAACGTACTGACTAATGTGCAAAACACTGCGACCGGGGCGACTGTCATTGGCTTGACCTATGACGTGCAGGGCAATCTGGCCAACAAGAACGGGGTGGCAACGACCTTTGACTTTGGCAATCGTCTGCGTAGCACGGCTGGCCTAACCTATCGGTATGACGCCCAAGGACGGCGAGTTCGGCTGGACAACGCGGGCGCGAGCCTGAAGTACAGCTTCTACAGCCAGGACGGCCGCCTGACCTGGCAGCGCGATGAGCCGGGTAGTAAACGCATCAACAACCTGTACTTGGCTGGCAGTCTGGTGGCCGAACTGAGCCGACCGATCGGATTAAGCACAGTGACCATGAGCTACTATCACACCGATGCCTTGGGCAGTCCGGTCGCCAAGACGAATGCCAGCAAGTCGGTGATCGAGACCAGTGAATACGAGCCGTACGGAAAATTGCTCAACCGTGCCAATGACGACCGCGCGGGGTATACCGGACATGTAATGGACGCGGCTTCGGGACTGACGTACATGCAGCAGCGCTATTACGATCCGCAGATCGGAAGGTTCCTATCCGTTGATCCCGTCACGGCTTACAGCAATCCGGTGGGGGCGTTTAATCGGTATTGGTATGCCTCGAATAATCCGTACAAGTTCGTTGACCCAGATGGCCGAACAGACGTCAACAACTTCCTCCAAAACGACCACGGCGGTCTTTTCTACAACGCAGCAGCGGCGTTCGATTTGCCGGGGACATTCACTGTCGGTTCCCACGGAAACGAAAGCATCATCCAAGATCAAACACGGGCGCCGTACGAAAACTGGGATGCATATCAGACCTACAGCAACGCGGTCAGCATGGGGTTGAAGCCTGGGGAGCCAGTGTTCTCGCTCTCGTGTCGCTTTGGTATGACGAACAGCCTCGGCGTCAATCAAGCGCAAGTTATGGCGGACAAGAATGGGTCAAAGGTGACCGGTGCCGATGGCTGGATCAATTACAAAAAGCAGGGTGACACAACAACGATGACGGTTTGGTCGGGGCGAAACGGCACGGGGAAGCAAGGTGCGTTCCAGCAATTTGCTCCGGGCGGGAAGGGCAACCCCGTCGCCGGTTCCGCTATTAAGAGCATTTCGGTCAATACGAAGACCGGAACAGTCACGTTGCGTTATGGCCAAGCGGAAACAGGCTCTCGTATTCCGAGAACTGAGACCTTTAAGCTCAAAGACGACAAGCTGAAATGACCCCAGTGAGCACCTCGATCATGGCCAAGATGCCGCTGTTTGGATTGATGCTGGCGATTATGTTGCTCCTGGGTTGCTCTGGTCAGGGAAATCGTGCGACTGAGCAATCAGCCACTCCTGGGGATCAATATTTACTTAGCCCCGCGGATTTGGTCGTCTTGCAAGATAAGGCTGACAAAGGAGATTTGCAGGCAGTCAAGAAGCTAATTCTTTACTATGAACTCGCCGCTCCAGATATGGGCAAGGCGATGCATTGGCAACGAGTTGCAGCTAATAGGGGCGACGTCGGTGCAATGTTGAATCTTTCCACCTATCTCGCTATGCATGGACGCGAAGAAACGTGCTTTGAGGCAGTTGAGTGGATTGATCGAGCAAAGTCATCTGCGACCGATGCCAAATTGGTAATGAGAGCTGATCGAAAGCTCTCGCAACTCAGGCACGACGGTCCTTGCGTCAAATGGCTTAAGAATTGAGCCAGCGGGACGTGGCACATCACGAAAAGAGGAAAAACGGTTCCAGGCTCACTTCCTGATCGCCCATAACGCCCAAGGCCCGCAACGCAGGTTGCGGGCCTTGTTGTTTGCGGGGTTGCGGTGCTCCGCTACTGATGCGCGGCGATGACCGAATCCAACACTTGGCTAATGGCTCGCTGCTTGGCCTTGGGCAGCGCTTCGATCTGCTGTAGCTGCTGCGCGATCTTGGGTTGTGGCCCGCGCTTGCCGCTGGGCGCAGGCTCGCCGAGCAAGGCTTCTACCGACGTGCCCAGCAGCCTGGCCAGACGCGGTAGGTGCGAGATCGGCACGCGCCGCTTGCCGCTCTCGTAGGCGGTCACGGTCTGCTGGGAGACGCCAAGCTGCTCGGCAAGCTGCACCTGGGTGATGCGGCGTGCCTTGCGCAACGCGTGGATGCGCGTGCCGAGCTCGATGAAGAAGGTGCGTTCGTCGTCGCTGATGGCCACGGGGGTTGGAGTGGAAGCATTGAAGGAGTCCATACCGTAAGGCCAGCTTTGCTATTGGGGTTGTAAATACTACTAAAGCGGATATTCTTGCGTCGAGTTGTTCTGCTTGACAGGTTTTGGCCAGGAGCCCGCTATGCCCACGACCACCCCAAAGGCCCCCGATCCGCTCGCCGCCCCGCTGTTGCCCGCCGCCGGTGAAGGCATCGAAATAGTCTCGCCCGATGAAGCCCGCTTCCTGCGCGGCCCGCGTGCGTATCGGGTGCGTGGGCTGGCGCGGGCGTTGAGCGCGGAGGCGTTGAAGGTGACGGCTCGGCTGTCGCTGGGCGAGCGCTTGCACGTGGACACGCTCGATCTGTATCAGGCACGTTCGCGTGCCGCGTTCGTGAAAGCCGCCGCCGTTGAACTCGGCGTGTCCGAATCCCTTCTCCTCGCCGACCTGTCGGCGCTGGTGCTGGCCTTGGAGCCGGTGCAGGACGCGGCGATCCGGGGCGCGTTGCAGCCGGACGCCACGGATACGACACCCGCACTCACCGCCGAACAGGAAGCCGTCGGGTTGGCGCTGCTGCGCGATCCCGAGCTTGTCTCGCGCATCGCGGCCGACGTGGAGGCCATCGGCGTGATCGGCGAGGCGACCAATGCACTGGTGGGCTATCTGGCGATGACCTCGCGGCTGCTGGACAAGCCGCTGGCGATCCTGATCCAGTCCACCAGCGCCGCCGGCAAATCGACGCTGATGGATGCGCTGCTGTCGCTGATGCCGGAAGGCCAGCGCGTCCACTACAGCGCGATGACCGGGCAATCGTTGTTCTACATCGGCGAGGGCGACTTGCGGCACAAGATTCTGGCGATTGCCGAGGAAGAAGGCGTGCGCCAAGCCGCCTATGCGTTGAAGCTGCTGCAGTCGCAAGGCGAACTCACGATTGCCTCGACGGGCAAAGACCCGGCGACGGGGAAGCTGGTCACGTCGGAATATCGGGTGGAAGGCCCGGTGATGCTGTGCCTGACGACCACGGCCATCGACATCGACGAAGAGCTGTTGAACCGCTGTCTTGTCCTCACCATCAACGAAACCCCCGAACAAACGGCGGCGATCCAGCAGCGCCAGCGGCAGGCGCGCACGTTGCAAGGCTTGCAGGCGAAGGTGCGCAGCGAGCATGTGTTGAGTGCGCATCGCGCCGCGCAAACGCTGCTACGCCCGCTGGCGGTGGTGAACCCCTTCGCCGAATCGCTGACCTTCGCATCGGATCGCGTGCGCCTGCGCCGCGACCATGTGAAGTACCTGGCCCTGATCGACGCCATTGCGCTGCTGCACCAGCACCAGCGCAAGGTCGGCGTGATCGAGGTCGACGGCGCGAGCGTCGAGTACATCGAGGTCACGCAGGCTGATATCGCACTGGCCAATCGGCTTGCGCATGCGGTGCTGGGTCGCTCGCTGGATGAACTGCCACCCCAAACAAGGCGCGTGCTGGCCGCGCTCGATGCGTGGGTAAGCCAGCAAGTGCAGGGCAGCGACACGCCACGCGGCGAGCCTGCCCCCGCGAAAGCGGGGGTGCGCTTTACCCGTCGCACGGTGCGTGGGGTGCTGGGCCTGTCGGACACGCAATTGCGGGTGCATCTGGATCGACTGGTGCAGTTGGAATACGTGCGCATGCACAGCGGCCAGAACGGCAGCTTGTACACCTACAGTCTGGCGTTCGATGGCCAGAACGACCGTGCCGAACCGCAGTTGATGGGGCTTGCCGCACCGGAAATCACACCGACCTTGCGGGGTAACGACACGACCTTGCGGGGTAAACCGGCGACCTTGCGGGGTCAGACCTCCGACCTTGCGGGTACCTTGCGGCCACCTTGCGGTGACCTTGCGGGTACCTCGCGGGGTGGTCAAATGACCCGCAAAGCCACGCCCGACGCGGCTTCCAGCGTTCCCGCTGCGGTTGTCGCTGCAAAACCGCGTAGCAGGAAGCTCAACGGCCACACGACGGCGGGCCACTGACATGGCCGGCGTTCGCACCGAGCGACTGCGCCTATTGCTGGCTCCGTCCGATCCGGACGGGCTGGCGGCATGGATGCGTCGCTACCTCGATGCACTGGAGACCCAGCACCGCAGCGTGAACGACGTGCGCACGCGCAGGAGCCGGCTGGCGCACTTCCATGCGTGGTGCATGGAGCGCGGCATCGGCAAGCCGCAGGAGGTGACCCACGCGCATTTGCAACGCTTCCAGCGGCATCTATTCCTGTATCGCAAGGCCAACGGCGCGCCCATCGCGGTCAATGGTCAGCGGGTGGCCCTGTTCACGCTGGAGATGTTCTTCCGTTGGCTGGTGCGGCAGCGCGTCCTGGAGTCGAACCCTGCCGCCGATCTGGAGCTACCCAAGCGCACGGACGACCTGCGCGAGCCGTTGACGCTCGATGAAATGGAAACCGTCCTCGCCTTGCCCGACATCGAGACACCGGACGGCCTGCGGGATCGGGCATGCCTGGAACTGTTCTACGCCACCGGCATCAGGCGCGTGGAGCTGACGAACCTGCATCAATCCGACCTCGACCGCACGCGCGGCACGCTGCATGTGCGGCTGGGCAAGGGCAAGAAGGATCGGTTCGTGCCCATCGGCGAACGCGCTCTTGCATGGGTCACGAAATACGAACGCGAGGCCAGGCCGGCGGTGCTGGTCGATCCCACGGTAAAGCACCTGTTCCTGAATCAGTACGGACAACCCCTCTCTCCTGATGGGTTGAGCTGGCGTGTGCGCGATTACTTCAAGCAGGCCGGGATCACCAAGCGCGGCGCGTGCCACCTGTTCCGGCACACGATGGCGACCGCCATGCTCGACAACGGGGCGGACATCCGCCATGTGCAGGAGATCCTCGGGCACGGGCAGATCACCAGCACGCAGCGGTACACACACGTCTCCATTGCGCGCCTGCATGCCGTGCACGCGGCGACGCACCCGGCGGCGCGGCTCACGCGCGATCCCGACGGCGCGGCTTAACGCTTCGCGTTCAAGCCGACGCCGACAAGCAGCATGCTCGCGCGACCGATCACCCCGTTGCGGCCATCCATGGCCGCTGTCGCGCCACGCGGCCCAACCCGCTGCGCGGGTTGCAGTCCCAACATAACGCCGGATTATGCAAACCGCCGGTCTGTCACGGCGCTTGCGCAAGGGCTGCGCGCCAAAGAGCCGATGCGCAGCAAGCGCCGCGCCAGCCCGTCGCTTCGCATAATCTGCGTTGATGTTGGCTGGCCTGCCGGCGCAGTCGCGCCGGGGCCACGTGGCCCCACCACTCTCGCTCACCGGCGCGGCCGTCCTTGGCCGCGCAGTGCGCGTGCTGCGCACGCCCACTCAAGCCGCGTGCGCGCTGCGCGCACACGCAAGAGCACGTCGCACGTTCGCGTACACGAGGCGGCGCGGCTTAACCGCTACGCGGTTCAAGCCGACGCCGCTTCGTGACATCAGAACAGCAACAGCAAAACGAAAAGCGGGTCAGCAGGACGAGACTGAATCGCCTCTCCACCGCCGCCGCGACCCGTGCGATCCCGCTTCGCCACGCCTCCAAGAGCGTCACCGTTGGGGCTCCGCCCCAACACCCCGGAGTACGCTCCTGGTGGGCCGCAGGCCCACGCTGACTGCGACTGGAAGGAGCGCTCTTCCGCACCGACACGCTGGCCACCGCGAGGCGAGCCGGACACGCGACACCATCCGATCAGCGATCATCCACTCCTGCAAAACCGCTCTTGCTCTTGACCTGCGCGCCCGTCTGGGCGAAAAAGTGCATCAAGGGATTTTTTGAGGATCGTCGAACCCGTGTCAGGGCTGCCAGCACTCGCCAAGCCGCGCCGCATCAAGGCCTCGCACCGTCGGCGGTGGAGAATCGCGTCGGGTCAGAGTGTTCAGCGCTATTACGATCCGCAGATCGGAAGGTTCCTATCCGTTGATCCCGTCACGGCTTACAGCAATCCGGTGGGGGCGTTTAATCGGTATTGGTATGCCTCGAATAATCCGTACAAGTTCGTTGACCCAGATGGCCGAACAGACGTCAACAACTTCCTCCAAAACGACCACGGCGGTCTTTTCTACAACGCAGCAGCGGCGTTCGATTTGCCGGGGACATTCACTGTCGGTTCCCACGGAAACGAAAGCATCATCCAAGATCAAACACGGGCGCCGTACGAAAACTGGGATGCATATCAGACCTACAGCAACGCGGTCAGCATGGGGTTGAAGCCTGGGGAGCCAGTGTTCTCGCTCTCGTGTCGCTTTGGTATGACGAACAGCCTCGGCGTCAATCAAGCGCAAGTTATGGCGGACAAGAATGGGTCAAAGGTGACCGGTGCCGATGGCTGGATCAATTACAAAAAGCAGGGTGACACAACAACGATGACGGTTTGGTCGGGGCGAAACGGCACGGGGAAGCAAGGTGCGTTCCAGCAATTTGCTCCGGGCGGGAAGGGCAACCCCGTCGCCGGTTCCGCTATTAAGAGCATTTCGGTCAATACGAAGACCGGAACAGTCACGTTGCGTTATGGCCAAGCGGAAACAGGCTCTCGTATTCCGAGAACTGAGACCTTTAAGCTCAAAGACGACAAGCTGAAATGACCCCAGTGAGCACCTCGATCATGGCCAAGATGCCGCTGTTTGGATTGATGCTGGCGATTATGTTGCTCCTGGGTTGCTCTGGTCAGGGAAATCGTGCGACTGAGCAATCAGCCACTCCTGGGGATCAATATTTACTTAGCCCCGCGGATTTGGTCGTCTTGCAAGATAAGGCTGACAAAGGAGATTTGCAGGCAGTCAAGAAGCTAATTCTTTACTATGAACTCGCCGCTCCAGATATGGGCAAGGCGATGCATTGGCAACGAGTTGCAGCTAATAGGGGCGACGTCGGTGCAATGTTGAATCTTTCCACCTATCTCGCTATGCATGGACGCGAAGAAACGTGCTTTGAGGCAGTTGAGTGGATTGATCGAGCAAAGTCATCTGCGACCGATGCCAAATTGGTAATGAGAGCTGATCGAAAGCTCTCGCAACTCAGGCACGACGGTCCTTGCGTCAAATGGCTTAAGAATTGAGCCAGCGGGACGTGGCACATCACGAAAAGAGGAAAAACGGTTCCAGGCTCACTTCCTGATCGCCCATAACGCCCAAGGCCCGCAACGCAGGTTGCGGGCCTTGTTGTTTGCGGGGTTGCGGTGCTCCGCTACTGATGCGCGGCGATGACCGAATCCAACACTTGGCTAATGGCTCGCTGCTTGGCCTTGGGCAGCGCTTCGATCTGCTGTAGCTGCTGCGCGATCTTGGGTTGTGGCCCGCGCTTGCCGCTGGGCGCAGGCTCGCCGAGCAAGGCTTCTACCGACGTGCCCAGCAGCCTGGCCAGACGCGGTAGGTGCGAGATCGGCACGCGCCGCTTGCCGCTCTCGTAGGCGGTCACGGTCTGCTGGGAGACGCCAAGCTGCTCGGCAAGCTGCACCTGGGTGATGCGGCGTGCCTTGCGCAACGCGTGGATGCGCGTGCCGAGCTCGATGAAGAAGGTGCGTTCGTCGTCGCTGATGGCCACGGGGGTTGGAGTGGAAGCATTGAAGGAGTCCATACCGTAAGGCCAGCTTTGCTATTGGGGTTGTAAATACTACTAAAGCGGATATTCTTGCGTCGAGTTGTTCTGCTTGACAGGTTTTGGCCAGGAGCCCGCTATGCCCACGACCACCCCAAAGGCCCCCGATCCGCTCGCCGCCCCGCTGTTGCCCGCCGCCGGTGAAGGCATCGAAATAGTCTCGCCCGATGAAGCCCGCTTCCTGCGCGGCCCGCGTGCGTATCGGGTGCGTGGGCTGGCGCGGGCGTTGAGCGCGGAGGCGTTGAAGGTGACGGCTCGGCTGTCGCTGGGCGAGCGCTTGCACGTGGACACGCTCGATCTGTATCAGGCACGTTCGCGTGCCGCGTTCGTGAAAGCCGCCGCCGTTGAACTCGGCGTGTCCGAATCCCTTCTCCTCGCCGACCTGTCGGCGCTGGTGCTGGCCTTGGAGCCGGTGCAGGACGCGGCGATCCGGGGCGCGTTGCAGCCGGACGCCACGGATACGACACCCGCACTCACCGCCGAACAGGAAGCCGTCGGGTTGGCGCTGCTGCGCGATCCCGAGCTTGTCTCGCGCATCGCGGCCGACGTGGAGGCCATCGGCGTGATCGGCGAGGCGACCAATGCACTGGTGGGCTATCTGGCGATGACCTCGCGGCTGCTGGACAAGCCGCTGGCGATCCTGATCCAGTCCACCAGCGCCGCCGGCAAATCGACGCTGATGGATGCGCTGCTGTCGCTGATGCCGGAAGGCCAGCGCGTCCACTACAGCGCGATGACCGGGCAATCGTTGTTCTACATCGGCGAGGGCGACTTGCGGCACAAGATTCTGGCGATTGCCGAGGAAGAAGGCGTGCGCCAAGCCGCCTATGCGTTGAAGCTGCTGCAGTCGCAAGGCGAACTCACGATTGCCTCGACGGGCAAAGACCCGGCGACGGGGAAGCTGGTCACGTCGGAATATCGGGTGGAAGGCCCGGTGATGCTGTGCCTGACGACCACGGCCATCGACATCGACGAAGAGCTGTTGAACCGCTGTCTTGTCCTCACCATCAACGAAACCCCCGAACAAACGGCGGCGATCCAGCAGCGCCAGCGGCAGGCGCGCACGTTGCAAGGCTTGCAGGCGAAGGTGCGCAGCGAGCATGTGTTGAGTGCGCATCGCGCCGCGCAAACGCTGCTACGCCCGCTGGCGGTGGTGAACCCCTTCGCCGAATCGCTGACCTTCGCATCGGATCGCGTGCGCCTGCGCCGCGACCATGTGAAGTACCTGGCCCTGATCGACGCCATTGCGCTGCTGCACCAGCACCAGCGCAAGGTCGGCGTGATCGAGGTCGACGGCGCGAGCGTCGAGTACATCGAGGTCACGCAGGCTGATATCGCACTGGCCAATCGGCTTGCGCATGCGGTGCTGGGTCGCTCGCTGGATGAACTGCCACCCCAAACAAGGCGCGTGCTGGCCGCGCTCGATGCGTGGGTAAGCCAGCAAGTGCAGGGCAGCGACACGCCACGCGGCGAGCCTGCCCCCGCGAAAGCGGGGGTGCGCTTTACCCGTCGCACGGTGCGTGGGGTGCTGGGCCTGTCGGACACGCAATTGCGGGTGCATCTGGATCGACTGGTGCAGTTGGAATACGTGCGCATGCACAGCGGCCAGAACGGCAGCTTGTACACCTACAGTCTGGCGTTCGATGGCCAGAACGACCGTGCCGAACCGCAGTTGATGGGGCTTGCCGCACCGGAAATCACACCGACCTTGCGGGGTAACGACACGACCTTGCGGGGTAAACCGGCGACCTTGCGGGGTCAGACCTCCGACCTTGCGGGTACCTTGCGGCCACCTTGCGGTGACCTTGCGGGTACCTCGCGGGGTGGTCAAATGACCCGCAAAGCCACGCCCGACGCGGCTTCCAGCGTTCCCGCTGCGGTTGTCGCTGCAAAACCGCGTAGCAGGAAGCTCAACGGCCACACGACGGCGGGCCACTGACATGGCCGGCGTTCGCACCGAGCGACTGCGCCTATTGCTGGCTCCGTCCGATCCGGACGGGCTGGCGGCATGGATGCGTCGCTACCTCGATGCACTGGAGACCCAGCACCGCAGCGTGAACGACGTGCGCACGCGCAGGAGCCGGCTGGCGCACTTCCATGCGTGGTGCATGGAGCGCGGCATCGGCAAGCCGCAGGAGGTGACCCACGCGCATTTGCAACGCTTCCAGCGGCATCTATTCCTGTATCGCAAGGCCAACGGCGCGCCCATCGCGGTCAATGGTCAGCGGGTGGCCCTGTTCACGCTGGAGATGTTCTTCCGTTGGCTGGTGCGGCAGCGCGTCCTGGAGTCGAACCCTGCCGCCGATCTGGAGCTACCCAAGCGCACGGACGACCTGCGCGAGCCGTTGACGCTCGATGAAATGGAAACCGTCCTCGCCTTGCCCGACATCGAGACACCGGACGGCCTGCGGGATCGGGCATGCCTGGAACTGTTCTACGCCACCGGCATCAGGCGCGTGGAGCTGACGAACCTGCATCAATCCGACCTCGACCGCACGCGCGGCACGCTGCATGTGCGGCTGGGCAAGGGCAAGAAGGATCGGTTCGTGCCCATCGGCGAACGCGCTCTTGCATGGGTCACGAAATACGAACGCGAGGCCAGGCCGGCGGTGCTGGTCGATCCCACGGTAAAGCACCTGTTCCTGAATCAGTACGGACAACCCCTCTCTCCTGATGGGTTGAGCTGGCGTGTGCGCGATTACTTCAAGCAGGCCGGGATCACCAAGCGCGGCGCGTGCCACCTGTTCCGGCACACGATGGCGACCGCCATGCTCGACAACGGGGCGGACATCCGCCATGTGCAGGAGATCCTCGGGCACGGGCAGATCACCAGCACGCAGCGGTACACACACGTCTCCATTGCGCGCCTGCATGCCGTGCACGCGGCGACGCACCCGGCGGCGCGGCTCACGCGCGATCCCGACGGCGCGGCTTAACGCTTCGCGTTCAAGCCGACGCCGACAAGCAGCATGCTCGCGCGACCGATCACCCCGTTGCGGCCATCCATGGCCGCTGTCGCGCCACGCGGCCCAACCCGCTGCGCGGGTTGCAGTCCCAACATAACGCCGGATTATGCAAACCGCCGGTCTGTCACGGCGCTTGCGCAAGGGCTGCGCGCCAAAGAGCCGATGCGCAGCAAGCGCCGCGCCAGCCCGTCGCTTCGCATAATCTGCGTTGATGTTGGCTGGCCTGCCGGCGCAGTCGCGCCGGGGCCACGTGGCCCCACCACTCTCGCTCACCGGCGCGGCCGTCCTTGGCCGCGCAGTGCGCGTGCTGCGCACGCCCACTCAAGCCGCGTGCGCGCTGCGCGCACACGCAAGAGCACGTCGCACGTTCGCGTACACGAGGCGGCGCGGCTTAACCGCTACGCGGTTCAAGCCGACGCCGCTTCGTGACATCAGAACAGCAACAGCAAAACGAAAAGCGGGTCAGCAGGACGAGACTGAATCGCCTCTCCACCGCCGCCGCGACCCGTGCGATCCCGCTTCGCCACGCCTCCAAGAGCGTCACCGTTGGGGCTCCGCCCCAACACCCCGGAGTACGCTCCTGGTGGGCCGCAGGCCCACGCTGACTGCGACTGGAAGGAGCGCTCTTCCGCACCGACACGCTGGCCACCGCGAGGCGAGCCGGACACGCGACACCATCCGATCAGCGATCATCCACTCCTGCAAAACCGCTCTTGCTCTTGACCTGCGCGCCCGTCTGGGCGAAAAAGTGCATCAAGGGATTTTTTGAGGATCGTCGAACCCGTGTCAGGGCTGCCAGCACTCGCCAAGCCGCGCCGCATCAAGGCCTCGCACCGTCGGCGGTGGAGAATCGCGTCGGGTCAGAGTGTTCAGCGCTATTACGATCCGCAGATCGGACGCTTCCTCTCCGTCGATCCCGTCACGGCTTACGAGAAGCCGATGACGAACTTCAACCGATACGCCTACGCCTTTAACAATCCGTATCGCTTCACTGACCCGGATGGTCGCGATGGAGCGAACTTCTATACGGGCCAGTACCAGATGGCTCCGCCTGACCCAGCAACGGCAAGGGCTACGATTGGGTTGATCGCTGATTTCTTGCCGGTTATCGGCGATATCAAGGGTGTTGTTGAGGCGATCCAGAATCCCACTGTTATCAATGTGGTTGCCGCTGGCGTGGGCTTCGTTCCTATTGCTGGTGATGTTGCTGGAAAGGCCCTCAAACACGCGGACGAAGCAATATCAATGACTAAAGCCGTGGAAAAAGGGGCCGCGCACGTGGGATCAGATGCCAAGGTTGCTTTGACACCGGCTGGCAATGTGCAGTTCTCTAGTTCCACCGTCGATGCCGCTGGAAACACGGTCACAAAGAACGCTCGTTTTGATGTCAACCCAAATAGTGGTCATGTTCAGAAACAAGGCCCACATCTGAATCTTGAGACTCAAATTAAGTCCCCGTCGGGTCAAGTGACGAAGCTCCCTGACCCTCATACCCCAATCAAGCCAGAAACCATTCGGCGGGGTGACTACGAATGAGTACTCATGCACGAGAGCATATTCATGGCATCAGCGCGGCATGGGATGGAGTTGAGCTGGAGTTGACCATGACTGTCGATGCGATCTCTCGCTTCGCTTCAGTACTATCCGCAGCTGATGGCGACGCGTTCGCAATTGATTCTGTTCTCAATGTCGCACTTTCATTGACGATGATTGTCGTTGAAGTCGCCAATGGGCCTGTAAAGATATCCGTGGCCGACAACACGGTGACTATCAAAGGCGACTCCAGTGCCCTCAAGCAAATCGCGAATAATTTGTTGGGGCTAATAGTTCTCGCAGAAACGAAAGGCGTGTCCCATATGCACTTCGACCACGTATCTGACCAAGATTTAATCAGCAGTGATTCGGCAAGTTTGATTGTAAGTATCGAAGGCTAGCGGCGTCCGGGAAAAAAGGGGCCAGAGTAAATTAGCGTTTGACTCTGATCGCCCATAACAACAAAGCCCGCATCGCTGCGGGCTTTGTTGTTTGTGGGGTTGTGATGTAGAAAAACAGAAAAACAAGGACACGCACCATTCCCCATGAGTAAAACGGCACCCGCGCTGAAGTCCTGAAATCGCATCTCCTTACTTGCTACCAAAGCCCCGAACAAACCTGCGCCCACGCGCCATCCTCCCGTCCGGGCGATGGAACACGCGTCAAATCCTCAACCGGCGTTTGCCAGTTGCCTTGCCAGCCCGATCCCCTTCAACCAGCGTTGTCCCAACCGTTCGGCGGTCGCGATCAGGTCCGTCGCATCGCCCACCACCCGCCAGTAGCCAGAGCCCACCGCCTTGACCCGCATGGCCCAGCGATCCGCATCGTCATGGCAAGCCAGAGCGCGCGGCGCATCGTGCGCCATGCTGTGCTTGCCGGGCCGCAGCTGCCGGCCAGTCCATTCCACCAGGCCCACATACGCGCGCAGGCTGAGGCCCAGCGGGGTGCGGGCTGTCGCCTGCCCCAGCACAGGGCGCAGCGGACGATCCAGGTCGGCAGGCGTCAATGTGGCCAGGCGATGCCGGATGCTGGTGTGGTCGGAGACTGCCAGGGTCTCGGCCATGCCTGCCCGGACGGGGTTCAGATCCACGTAGGCCATGGCCGCCAGCAGCGCCCGTTCGTCGCACAGCACTTGGACTTTGAACCGTCCCTCCCAGAACCGGCCTTTGCAGGCATCCTCAGCATTGGCGGCGCGTGCCAGAGGTTCGGCCAGGCATTTCATCAGCCAGGAGAGATTGCTCAGGCGCTCGCGTAGTACCGTCACATAGTCCGGCTGCTGCATCAGCCGGTCGCGCTTGGCGTCACGGGCGGCCTCGGCGTCCTCGCGCGGGGGGAACAGGCGCACCCAGCGGGTGGCGACTTCGGCATCGGACCATGCAGCAGGCAGCGTTGGATCGAGCTGCAGCACCAGATGCAGGTGGTTGCTCATCACCGCATAGGCGTGGATGGCCACCGCAAAGCAGTCGGAGAGCAGGGAGATGCGTTGCTCGACCCAGGCCTTGCGATGCTCGAAGGATTGACCGGTGTAGCGATCCTGCCCGCACAGGAAGGCGCGGCGCACGCAGCGCTGGACGCAGTGGAAGGTGCCGCCGGTACCGGTGGTGATCAGCTGGGAACGGGCCGTGGTCATGGCACCAGTGTCATAGCGCGTGAATTGCGGCACTATCGGGAAACCCTGATCTGAGGGTCAGTGAAAGGGGGATTGGTGCGTGTCCTTGCTCTCCCGATGGATGGAGGGGCTCATCAGATTCAGGGCAGGGCTCGTACACTTGGCAGATGCCACGCCTGCTGCCCTCCAGCACCGAATCCACGCTCGAACGTCAGATCATCGGCGCAGTCACGCTGCTGCTACATGCTGTCCTCGCTTGGTGCCTACTGCACGTCGCAGGCCAAGGCATGACTGGTACGGGGACCGCAGAACAAGGTGATGGTGGTGCGTTGGTGGTGACGTTCATTGCGGTGCCGCGCAAGGAGACGAACCCGCAGCCGAGCCCCACAGTGCCGGTGCCGCCGGCATCCGAGCCGCCCGCCGAACATCCCGCCACCACGACCTCGCACGCCATCATTCCGAATCGTGACCCGAGCCTTGCGCGCACCCTGAGTACGACCGGCGACTACGTCACTTCAAACATGTCATCGGCGGCATCGAGCCTATCGCCTCCGCCCACGACCTCTACGGCCGGCGCCAGCAGTGCCCAAAGCGGCAGCCCAGACAATGATCTACGCGCCAGCTACCATGCCGCCTTGCGGGCCCGGATCGTCACGACCTGGCAAAGCCTCACGACCCGCGCATTTCCCTCTGGCTGCACCCTGACGCTGAATCAGAGTACAGGCGGTGCGGTCACCTCGAGCTCAGCCAATGGCTGCGCCCTATCCAGCGAAGACCGCCTGCAACTGGAGGCTGCAGCCTTAATGGCGCAGCCATTGCCGTACGCGGGTTATGAGGCGGTGTTTGCGCCTGAGCTCCACCTCTCGCTTTGACATGCCCGAGATCCTATAGACGCTTGGACCTTCGACTATTCTCGGCGCGAGGAATGCACCAACTCCACTCAATCGCAGTAGGCATGGATTATCGCTGAGCGAATACACGCGTTCGACTCACCACCCTGAATGGGCTTCTTCGACGAACTCCTGCATCGCAATGGACAACACGCGCTGCGAATCAACCGAGAGCATGTAGGCGGGCGCACGGCAGTCACGCAACGCGTGTGGCCAGTGTAGTGAGCGGTATAGCGAGTCTCTCCGCGATTGCTTCGCCTGCCTCCCACTGCCGAGAAAGCAATCGGCGAAGTGCGGCGGAGGCTTCAGTTTCAATTGGTAGGAATGATTTGCTCAGGCGCGATCCTGAAGACATTGCATGCGTACTCACCTTAGCTCAGCGCGTTGCTTGCAACTCAACTCCTTGTTTAAATTTGGATTAGTACATTCCTTCATAAGGGCGGCGATGTTTATGCGCAAGACCATCATCGCAGTGCCTGCAATGCCAGCAATGATTGCCAACGCAGCAGTCACCGTTATTCTGGAGACATGCCTGTGGTGATCCCCCGCGTGTTGTCCAGCCTTGTGCTCTGTTTGTTGGCGCTGCCGGTATCGGCGGTCACGGTGACGCGTGTCGATTTGCGGGGCACCAGCGACCAACGACTGCTCGACAACGTGCGCAGTGCGTTGTCTTTGCAAGATGCGGTGGGCAAGCGGTTGACGCACCGGCGGCTGGCGTACCTGTTGCAGCAAGCGGATGCGCAGACGCGGCAGGCCTTGGAGCCGTTTGGCTATTACGCGCCGGTCATTCGCATTCAGCGCAGTGATCGTGCCGACCCGCAGACCGTCGGTGCGCCCGACGATGACCCCGCCGCCGCCGACGCGCCGGAAACGTCGCAGGACGACGTGCTCAGCGTCAGCATCAGCATTGACCCCGGCCTCCCCGTGCAGGTGCGGGGCCGGCAAGTGGTGGTGACCGGTGCCGGTGGCGACGATGCGCAAGTCCGCGCGGCACTGGCGGCATTCGTACCGCACACGGGCGAGGTGCTTGATCACAGCCGCTACGAGGCCAGCAAAACCCGGGTCAACCGGGCGCTGGCGGCACAGGGGTATTTCGATGCCGACTTCATCATCCATCAAGTGCAGGTGACCCGCGCCGAGCACGCCGCCGATATTGACCTGCGCTGGAGCAGCGGGCCGCGCTACCGGTTGGGCGAGGTGGTGTTCACGCAGTCGCCAGCGCCGGTGTTGCGCGACGAGCTGTTGCAAAAACTGGTGGGCTGGACGCCAGGCCAGGCCTATGACGCGGCGCAGTTGGAACGCCTGCGGCGCTCGCTGGTGGCGCTGGACTATTTCGGCTTGGTGGATGTCAGCGCCACCCCGGAAACGGCGCAGGACAAACAGGTGCTGGTGCAGGTCAACCTGACCCCGGCTCCGCGCAGTATTTACAGCTATGGCCTCAGTTACGGCACCCGCAGCGGTGCCGGTTTCAGTACCGGATTTGAGCGCCGCTATTTGAATCAACGCGGGCACAAGGCGCTGGCACAAATCGATTGGGGCAACCAGCGCAAAACCGCCACCGTGCAATACCGCATACCGGCGTTTGCGTGGCGTGATGGCTGGTACAGCGCCAGCCTGCAAGCGGCCGATGAGCAGACCGACTCACTGGACAATCGCCACCTGGAATTCGTGGCTAGCCGCAGCGGGCAATACAACGAACATCTGAATCTGGTGGCCTCTGTGCATGTGCTGCGCGAGCGTTGGTCGTATTTCACCGTCAACAAGCCGGTGGGGCTGTATCAGTTTGCCAGCTTTGTATTTCCGCAGCTGCGCGCCGACTACATCAATGTGGACAACCGGATGGCCCCGCGCAGCGGTTTTGGTGGTGGCCTCACGTTACGCGGCGGCAACGGCAATGCCACAGGCTTTGTGCAGTTGCACGCCAATGCGCAGTGGTTTCATGGCTTCGATGCCGATAGCCGGCTGATTGTGCGCGGCGAAGCCGGGCGCACATTCACCGGCGACCTGCTGAATTTGCCGCCCAGCCTGCGTTATTTCGCCGGTGGCGATCGCAGCGTGCGCGGTTATGGGTGGCGTGAAATTGGCCCGCGCATTCGCAACAGCCAAGGCGACTTGTATGCCGTGGGTGCCTCCAATGTGGTGACCACCAGCATCGAGTACGAACGCTATTTGAACGGCCCGTGGGGTGCGGCGGTGTTTGTGGATAGCGGCAGTACATTTGATGGCAGGCGCGCCGACCCGCACACCGGCGTAGGCATCGGCCTGCGTTGGCGCTCGCCGGTCGGGCCGGTGCGGATTGATATTGCACGTGGCCTCAACCGCCCCGAATCGCCCTTCACCCTGCATCTGAATATCGGGGCTGATCTGTGATCCGGCGCGTCGTGTTGCGCGTGGGTGGTATCGCACTGGTGTTGCTGCTGCTGATTTCGGCCGGGGCACTGACGTGGTTGCTGGCGACCGTTGGCGGCCGTGACTTCCTATTGCGACACATCACGGCCCAGTTGCCCGCCGGCAGTACGCTGACGTGGACGCAGGCCGAGGGCCATTTGGCCGGCCCGCTGACTTTGCGGGGCGTGCAGCTGCGCATGCCAATGCAGCGGGATGGTGACTGCGTGGCAACTGCGCAGGCGGCATGCGCAATGGGCACCCTCAAATTGGATGCCGGTACCTTGACGCTGGAGGCGGCGCTGCTGCCGCTGTTGACCCGCAGCGTGCGTGTACACAGCCTGCGTCTTGCTGATGCCAGGCTGGATCTGCCGCGCGACGATTCACCTTTCAAGTTGCCGCGCTGGCCGGATGTCCTGCCCATGCTGGATGTGCCCGTGCATGTGCACGTCGATGCCATCGTCATGGATCGCCTCGCCATCGCTGAAGAAGGCGTGCCGCAAATTCTGTTGCAGCGTGTGCGCGGTGGTGTGCGGCTGGATCCGGGCGCGCTGCATATCGAACAGTTGCGCATCGACAGTGATCGCGGCCAATTCAGTGCGCAGGGTGACTATCGCCCACGCGACAACTTCCGCAGCGATGTGCGTGCCAGCGCCATATTCCCCGCCGCCACCGGGCAAACCGCCGCGCAGTTGCGCGTGTATGCCAGCGGTGACTTGGCCGCACTGGTGGTCACCGTGGATGGCCATGCACCCGCCCCGGTGCACGCCATGCTGCGCTTGCAAGGCGATACCGCCACCCCGCGCTGGCGTTTGCAAGCCAACAGCACCGCGTTGGATTTGGCCGTGCTCGCCGGCCGTGGTGAGACGTCCACCCCCTTGGCCGTGCAACTCACGGCTACCGGTGTGGGGGGCCGCGCGAACGTGCAGGGGCAGCTGCAACGGGATGACTTCAATTTGCGCGTGCTGCCTTCACAGCTCAGTTTGGAAGCCCAAACCTTGCGCGCGCACTCGCTGGTGGCGGAGGTGTTTGATGGACGCATCAGCGCCGATGGCAAGGCCGATCTGCGCGATCCCAAGCACGCCGCGTTGGCGCTGAACATCGCCGCGCGCGGTCTGCGCTGGCGTAGTCGGGATGCGCAAACCACGATCAGCGCGGATGGCGACTTCAAACTGGAAGGCACGCTGGCGCGTTGGCTGGCAACTGGCAAGGCGCAGTTGCAACGCGGCCGCGACCACGCCGTGCTGGAGCTTGATGGGTTGGGTAACCGCGACGGTGTGCAGCTGCGTAATCTGCGCATCAGTATGCCGCAGGGGCGTTTGGATGCCAGTGGGCAACTGGCATGGTCACCGGCATTGCAGTGGACGGCCAAGGCGCAATTGGCGGGTTTTGATCCTGGCTATTTCGCGCCCGATTGGCCGGGTGCGGTGAATGGCGATCTGCAAAGCCATGGCGAACTGCGGACAGGCGCGCGCGGCTTGCTGGCGCAATTGGAGGTCACTCGCTTGGGCGGCAGCTTGCGCAAACGTGCTTTGGCCGGCCAGCTGGATGTGCAAATCGATGGTGACCACTACGCGGGCAATGCCGAGCTGACACTGGGGCAAAGCAAGCTGAGCACGTACGGCAAATGGGCAGACAGCATCGAACTCGATGCGCGTTTTGACCCCCTGCAATTGCAAGACCTGCTGCCCGATGGGCGCGGCAGTGTGCGCGGCAGCGTGCACCTGCGCGGTGAGCGTGACGCGCCCGATATCACCGCCGAGCTTGTCGGCAATGGGCTGGCATTTGCCGACTATCGGGTCGCGCAGTTGAGCGCCAAGGGGCATCTGCCGTGGCGGCGTGGTTCTGGCGCGCTGGTCATCGACGCCCAAGGCCTGCACGCTGGGCTGCCGCTGCACACGCTGCACGCAGATCTGCGCGGCGCGATGGAGCGTCTGCAATGGGGCATCGATGTCAGCAGTGATAGCGGCAGCCTGAGTGCGCGTGGTGATGCGGGCAAACACGGCACGCGTTGGCAGGGAGGGGTGACGGCACTGCAATTGCAGCCCAGCATCGGCCCAGCATGGGCGTTGCAACACGCTGCGCAGTGGACGTGGGATGGGCGCAGCGCAACGCTGGCCAATGCCTGCTTGCAAGCGGTGGGCGGTGGCGGCGTGTGTGCCGACGCCGACTGGCCACGGCGCGGTGTGCAGTTGGCAGGGCACGCTTTGCCACTGACCTTGCTCACGCCGTATCTGCCCGACCGCAGTGATGGCCAGCCGTGGGCCGTACATGGTGTGCTGTCGCTGAATGCCCATCTTCAACCCGTTGGCGGCACATGGCGCGGCACCGCCACGCTGCGCTCGGACGCCGGCGGCCTGCGCAATCGGCCGCGCGCGCGCCGGGATGTGTTCAGCTACCGTGCACTGGCGGTGCAAGCTGCGTTTGACCCGCATCGTGTGGAAGCCACGCTGAGCAGCGGGCTCAATGGCAGCGGTCAACTGGATGCGCACATCGTCACCGGTTTTGATGCTTACGCACCGTTGTCCGGCAATTTGAAACTGGATACCGATGCACTGACTTGGGTTGAATTGTTCTCGCCCGATATCGTGTCGCCCACCGGCAATCTGCATGTGGATGTGCAGTTGGCCGGCACCCGCGCGAAACCGTTGTTGGGTGGGCAGGCACGCCTGCAAAAGTTTTCCACCGAACTCCCCGCGCTGGGCATCAGTCTGCACGAGGGTGACGTGCAATTGCTTGCGCAAGCCGATGGCAGCGCCCGCATCCACGGCCAAGTGGGCGCAGGAACAGGCGTGTTGCAGCTCGATGGTCAGCTGGATTGGCGCAGCGATGACACGCCGCTGCAATTGCAACTGCGCGGCAACAACCTGCTGCTGGCCGATACCCACCAACTGCGCGCAATCGCCAGCCCCGACTTGAGCCTGCGTTATCGCGCCGGGCAGCCCTTACAAATACGCGGCAGCGTCAATGTATCGGAAGCCAACATTCAGCTGGAACGGCTGGATATGGGGGTGTCACCCTCGCCTGATGTCGTGGTGTTGGATCCCGCCGATCCCACCCCTGTGGCCGCCGCCACTGCCTTGGACATGGATCTCAATTTGGTCATGGGCCAGGCCGTGCAACTGGATGGCTATGGCCTGAAAGGCACACTGGGCGGCAGCCTGCGCGTGCGTGCCACGCCCCAGCGCGACATGCTGGGCAGCGGCGCACTCGACATCGCAGGCCGCTACCGCGCTTACGGGCAAAACTTGCAGATCACCCGTGGTCGCCTGCGTTGGTCGAACACACCGGTAGATGACCCCTTGCTGGACATCCGCGCCGAACGCCAGGTGGGGGATGTCACCGCCGGCATCCGCGTGGAAGGCCGCGCCAGTGCACCGCAGGCCAGTGTGTATTCCGACCCGGCCAAGAGCGAGTCCGAAGCGTTGGCCTATCTCACCCTGGGCCGACCATTGTCGGCATTGTCCGGCAATGAAGCGCGCCAACTGGGGGCGGCCAAGGCCGCGTTGAATGCCGGTAGTGGCTTGTTGGCAGCCGAGCTGGGCGCACGCATTGGGCTGGACGATGCCGGCGTGAATGAGTCGCGCGCATTGGGCGGCGATGTGCTCAGCGTGGGCAAATATTTATCGCCCAAACTGTATGTGGGCTATGGCGTTTCACTGCTGGGAACAGGGCAAGTGATGACGCTGAAATATCTGTTGCGCAAAGGCTTCGATATTCAGATCGAATCGTCGACCATCGAAAACCGGGCATCGCTGAACTGGCGCAAGGAAAAATAGCGCCGCAACAACCGGAGCAAGATGCGCGAAATAGCCAACGCATGCGACACTCGTGCACGGGGATTGGCCAGTGTTTGAACAGTGCGGAGTCATGTGATGGCAGCAGTACCTGTGGATGCGCCGGTCACGCAATTGCTGGCGCGTGCCCGCAATGGCGATGCGCAGGCGTTGGGCACCGCTTATAGCGCCGTATACGACGAGCTCAAGCGCGCCGCCCGTGCGCAGCTGCGGCGCATGCGCGATGGCTTTCAAACCACGGCACTGGTGCACGAGGCGTATTTGAAGCTGGCCAACGGTGCGGATCTCAAAGCGGTCGATCGCAATCATTTGCTGGCGTTGTCGGCACGCGCCATGCGTCAGGTTCTGGTGGACGACGCCCGGGCGCGCAAAGCGGACAAGCGCGGCGGCGGGCAGGACGCGCTGACCCTGAGTGCAGCACAAGGCAGTGGCGAGGCGGCTGCGGTAGAAGTGCTGGCACTGGATGAATTGCTCACCGGCCTGCACAGCTTGGACGAGCGCGCCGCGCAGATTGTGGAGCTGCGTTATTTCGGCGGTTATGAAGAATCCGAAATCGCGCGGTTGCTCGACATCAGTGAACGCACCGTGCGCCGCGATTGGCGCAAGGCCCGCGCTTTTTTATTGGCGGAAATGCGGAGTTAAGCCGTCAAGTGGTCTCAGTGCGCCACCCGTGCGCCTTTTAGATGCGCCACGCCATCGACCACGTCGGTCCAGGCCAGCCATACGCCGCCGGCATCCACCGCCAGCTTGGGATAGCCGCTGGCCATGCCACGTGCGCCCAGTTTGGCCACGGCAAAGGTCTGCAAGCGTTTGGAGAGGTCACGGGGGTAGCGTGCCAACTGCAAGGTTTGTCCGTGTGCATCTTCGTGCAGCCAGGCCACCCATACCTGCCTGGCATCAATCCCCACCGCGCTGCGACCCAGGACATGGGCGCCGGCCTCCACAGTGACCGGTGCCAGGAAGCTATCGCCAGCGTCATGACTACGCGCCAATTGCAAATGCGGGGTGCCGCCGGCTTCGCTGTACCACAGCACCACCGCGCTATCGCCGGATGCCGCCAATGCCGGCCCGGCCACGGGGCAGCTTTCCACTTTCCAACCATCGGCATGCACCGGCTTGGGCGCTGTCCAGGCATTGTTTTCAAAGCGCGCCAGCGCAATATCGCGAACCTCGTCTGCGCTGCGGTCACGCCATGCCAGCAAGGGTCCTTTGCGGGTCATTGCCACCGCGGTCTGGCAGCAATCGCAGGTGCGCGCATCCACCACGGCATCGGTGCCGCGCTGCAAATCCAGCGTGAACAGATTGCTGCGCAATTGCATTGCGCCCATCGCGTGCTGTGCTGCAGTGCCCGCGCCCATCGCCGCTTGGTCGCGCCCGTCCAGCCACGCAATGCCGGCACTATTGCTGCCATTCGGCCAGAGTGCGGCAAATCCGTGTTCGGCCGGCTTGCCATCGCTGTTGACGCGGGTGATCTGGTCCCAGTTCATGCCGCCGTCTTTTGAGCGCGCCAGCACCGTGTCATAGCCAGAGGGGCTGTCAGGTTGGGTCTGCAACCACTGCATCCACAGTGCGCCATCGGGGGTGGCCAGCAGGTGCGGGGTGTCCCCAGCATTGGCCAGCAGCGCATTGCCCACCGCCACGGTGCGCGGTTGGCTTTGCCAGCCGGTAGCTTCGGTGTACGAGGCAAATTGCAAGGCGTTGCGGCGGCCTTGGGTGCGGTTGATCCAACTCAGCAGCACACGTCCGCCGGATGCGGTTTGCAAGTCCGGAGCCATCGAGCCGGCTTCGGCGGGAAGCACCCAGGTCTGCACGCTGTAGCCGGCATTGGCGGGTTTGCTGGGCGGTGTGTCGCGCTTGCAGCCGGTGAAGGCGGTCAGGGCGATGGCGAGGACGAGCAGGTTGCGAAGTGTCATCGGCAAAGAATACGCCTGTCAGCCCGAAATACCGCTGCGTGAATCGACGTGTCGGGGATGGGGTATTCGCTACGCGGCTCGAACTGCCGCTGCGTGAATCGACGTGCCGGGGATGGGGCATTCACTACCCGGCTCGAACTGCCGCTGCGTGAATCGACATGTCAGGGATGGGGCATTCACTACGCGGCTCGAAATGCCGCTGCGTGAACACCCCATCCCTGACATGCCTGTGTGTCGTTTTTTTACGCCGCCCGTTCGCGGCGGGCGCGTTCCAGGTGCACCAACAGCAGCGAAATCGCCGCTGGCGTCACCCCGGGGATACGCTGCGCTTGGCCCACGGTTTGCGGCTGTACGCGCTGCAGCTTTTGCAGGACTTCGGCGGAGAGGCCGCGCACGTGGGCGTAGTCGAAGTGGGTGGGGATGGTGGTGGCTTCGTTGCGCTGTTGGCGGGCGATCTCATCGCGCTGGCGGTTCAGATAGCCGGCGTATTTGGTTTCAATTTCGACTTGTTCGGCCACTTTTGCATCGTCCACGGCGGGGCCGAATTCAGGCACGTGCAGCAGGCGCGAGTAATCGAGTTCCGGGCGGCGCAGCAAATCCAATGCATTGTTTTCACGGCTGACTTCAATCCCAAGGTCGCGTGCCAATGCGGCGCCCAGTGCGTTATTGGGTGCTGCCCACAGGCTGGACAGGCGTGCGGTTTCGGCGGCCACCGCGTCACGCTTGCGTGAAAATGCCTGCCAGCGCGCTTCATCCACCAGGCCCAGTGCATGGCCAATGGGCGTGAGCCGGGTATCGGCATTGTCTTCGCGCAATTGCAGGCGGTACTCGGCGCGGCTGGTGAACATGCGGTATGGCTCGCTGGTGCCGTGGGTGATCAGGTCATCCACCAATACGCCCAGATACGCTTCATCGCGGCGCAGAGTGCAGGCGTCTTGTTGTCGCACAAAGCGCGCCGCATTCACGCCAGCCAACAAGCCTTGCGCAGCGGCCTCTTCGTAGCCGGTGGTGCCGTTGATCTGGCCGGCAAAAAACAGCCCGGCCACCGCCTTGGTTTCCAGTGAGGCTTTGAGCCCGCGTGGGTCGAAGAAATCGTATTCGATGGCATATCCGGGGCGGGTGATATGCGCGTGTTCGAAGCCGCGAATGCTGCGTACCAGATCCAATTGCACATCGAACGGCAGCGAAGTGCTGATGCCATTGGGGTAGATTTCGGTGACCGACAAGCCTTCGGGCTCGACAAAAATCTGATGGCTGGCCTTCTCGGCAAAACGCACGACCTTGTCTTCAATCGACGGGCAATAGCGCGGACCGATGCCTTCGATCTGGCCGGAATACAACGGGCTGCGATGTAGTGCGTCGCGGATGATTTGGTGGGTGCGCTCGCAGGTATCGGTGATCCAGCAACTCACTTGCGCGGGTTGATCGGCATGGCTGCCCATGAACGACATCACCGGGCGTGGGTCATCGCCGGGCTGTTCGCTCATCACCGAATAATCCAAGGTGCGGCCGTCAATCCGTGGCGGCGTGCCGGTCTTGAGCCGGTCCACCACAAAGCGGCCCTCGCGCAGTTTGTGCGCCAATGCGGTGGCCGGTGCGTCGCCCATGCGCCC
>Ga0208564_1000764_pt1 | contig 28591 bp, 25 predicted proteins | sample AD_UKC073_MetaG_FD_184439 | JGI IMG/M metagenome (GOLD analysis project Ga0208564, IMG submission 184439) | Active sludge microbial communities of municipal wastewater-treating anaerobic digesters from USA - AD_UKC073_MetaG (SPAdes) (version 2) | ecosystem: Engineered > Bioreactor > Anaerobic >... | reverse complement strand
AGGGGCAGGTGGCCGTCGGCGGTGAGCCCACCCTCGAGGTAGACCGTGTCGAGCAACGTGATCCGGATGCCGGCCGCGCGCGCCGCGTCGAGGAGCGCCACCCCCATCGCGTTCGGGTCGTCGTACCGGCGACCACCGGCCGCGTGGTGGAGGTAGTGGAACTCCCCGACGACGGTGAACCCGGCGAGGACCATCTCGGCGAAGACCGCCGTGGCCAGGGCCTGGTAGGTCTGCGGGTCGAGGCGGTGGGTCACGGCATACATCGCCTTGCGCCACGTCCAGAAGTTGCCGCCGTCGTCGTGGGTGCGTCCGCGCAGCGCCCGGTGGAAGGCGTGGCTGTGGCCGTTCGCGAGGCCGGGCAGGGTGACGCCGTGCACGACGACGTCGCCCGGTCGGGCGGGCTCACCGGGTGTGACGGCGGCGACCCTGCCCTCGGCCACCTCGACGCGCACCGAGCGGCGGATGCCGTCGGGCAGGGCGGCGTGTTCGCACCAGTAGGTGTTCACGCGGCGGGTCCTTCCGCCTGCTCGTCGGTCGCGTCACCGCGCACGGCGTCCGCCCCGGCGAGGTCGCTGACCACGTCGGCGAGTGCCAGCACCCCGGCGACGCAGTCGTCGGCCGACGCCCACTCGTCGGGTGAGTGCGACACCCCTGTCGGGTTGCGCACGAACAGCATGGCGGTGCGGATGCCGTCGTTCGCGAGGATTCCGGCGTCGTGTCCCGCGCCCGTCCCGATCACCGGGACGCCGCCCAGCCGCGCCGCCATCTGCTGCGCGAGGGCCGGGTCGAACATCGTCGTCGGGGTCCAGGACTCCTGGGTGACGAGCCCGTCGAAGTCGGCGACGACGGCCCCGACGTCCGCGACGACCCGCCGTACGGCATCCGCATCGGCGCCGCGCGCATCAAGCCAGCCCGTGGCGCCGCTGGCGATCGCGTTGACACCGCCCGGCACGACGTTGACCTTGCCCACCGTGGCGACGCAGCCGTGCTGGGTGGCGGCCCGGCGGGCGGCGATGATCATGGCGGCGAGGCCGAGCATGGCGTCCTCGCGGTCCTCGAGGCGGGTGGTGCCGGCGTGGTTGGCCTCGCCGGGGAGGTCGACGCGCCACCGACCGTGGGGCCAGATGTCGCTGCCCACACCGACGGCGTGGCCGAGGTCGACGAGGCGGCGACCCTGCTCGACGTGCAGCTCGACGAAGGTGCCGATCCGGGCGAGCGTCTCGTCGTCGCGCCCGAGCGTGCCGGGGTCGCGCCCGGCAGCTCGCATCGCCTCGGCCATCGAGGTGCCGTCACGGTCGGTCAGGCCACGGGCTCTGTCCGCACCGAGGACGCCGGTGATGACGCGCGAGCCCGCGCAGGCGACCCCGAAGCGGGCGCCCTCCTCGTCGACGAAGTTGACCGCGCCGATGGGGCGGCTCGGGGTGAAGCCGGTCGCACGCAGGTGGTCGATGGCCGCGAGGGCGCCGACGACGCCGAGCGGGCCGTCGAACGCGCCGCCGTCTGGGACCGAGTCCAGGTGTGACCCGATGACCACCCCGGGGTCACCCGCGGCGACGGCTGCGTCGGCGTCACCCCACCAGGCCCACTGGTTGCCCATCCGGTCGGTGGTCACGTCGAGACCGCGCTGCTCGCACTGGGCGGTGAACCACTCGCGCAGGTCGTGGTCCTCCCTGGTCCAGGCGAATCGGTTGTAGCCGCCGGTGTCGCGGGAACGACCGATGTCGTGCAGGTCCTGCCACAGTCGTCGGAAGCCGTTCACGGCCGGGCTCGGGGGGCCGACCGCACCCCCGGGGCTCGCCATCGTGACCATGGGTCCATTGGACCAACTCCGGCGCCGTCGCGGGGGCGCAAGAGCGGTGGACTTGTCTCGGGTGCCAGACGAGTGGCCCGTCCCCCGTCGCCGGGTCGGGCCGTACTCTGGGCCGATGACGACGACAGGCGAGGGCCGAGCGCAAGATGCGCTGACGGCATCCGGGATCGTTTTCTCCATCACGCGACACGGGCGCGTCGGGTCGTTGGCCGAGGCGGCCGCCGCGCGCGGGGTCGAACCGCGCGACATCGTCAAGACGCTCGTGGTGCGACGCGGCGACGGCGACTTCCTGTTCGTGCTCGTGCCGGGCGACCGGGAGATCTCGTGGCCCAAGCTGCGGGCGCACCTCGGAGTGAACCGCGTGTCGATGCCGGATGCCGCGACGGCCCTCGAGGTCACGGGGTACGAGCGCGGCACGATCACTCCGTTCGGCTCGACGACGGCCTGGCCGGTCATCGCCGACGTGAGCATGACCGGGCGCAGGGTGTCGCTCGGGGCGGGGGCACACGGTGTCGCGGCGACGGTTGAGGCGGATGCCGCGCTGGTCGCCCTGGGTGCCGACGTCGCCGACATCACCGACCCCCTCTAGAACCGACTTCGTGCGACTTGCGTGCGAAATCGGGCCGAGTTTCGGGCTCGGACCGCACCGAAGTCGCACGAAGTCGGGGTGTGGTCGGCGGGTGTGAGGGGTGGGGCCCGCCTGAACCCGACGGGTCAGGACTCGCGCATCGGGATGCGGACACCCTGCTCGGCGGCGGTTCGCTCGGCGATGTCGTACCCGGCGTCGACGTGCCGGATGACGCCCATGGCCGGGTCGTTGGTCAGCACGCGCTCGAGCTTCTGCGCGGCGAGGTCGGTGCCGTCGGCGAGGGAGACCTGGCCGGCGTGCAGCGAACGGCCGATGCCGACCCCACCACCGTGGTGGATCGACACCCACGACGCGCCGGATGCCGTGTTGACGAGCGCGTTGAGCAGCGGCCAGTCGGCGATCGCGTCGGACCCGTCGAGCATGGACTCGGTCTCGCGGTAGGGGCTGGCCACCGAGCCGGTGTCGAGGTGGTCGCGGCCGATGACGATCGGGGCCTGGACCGCACCGGTGCGCACGAGGTCGTTGAACGCCAACCCGGCCTTGTCGCGCTCACCCTGGCCGAGCCAGCAGATCCGCGCCGGCAGGCCCTGGAAGGCGATGCGCTCCTGCGCGCCGCGGATCCACTTGTGCAGGCGGTCGTTGTCGGGGAACAGGTCGAGCACGGCCTTGTCGGTGACGGCGATGTCCTTGGGGTCACCCGAGAGGGCGGCCCAGCGGAACGGGCCCTTGCCCTCGCAGAACAGCGGCCGGATGTAGGCCGGCACGAAGCCGGGGAACTCGAACGCCCGCTCGTAGCCGCCCTGACGGGCCTCGTCACGGATCGAGTTGCCGTAGTCGAAGACCTCGGCGCCGGCGTCCTGGAACTCGACCATCGCCTTGACCTGCTTGGCCATCGAGGCCCGGGCGCGGTCGGTGAACTCCTCGGGCTTCTTCTCGGCGAGCTCGGCCCACTCCTCCAGCGCCACACCCTCGGGCAGGTAGGACAGCGGGTCGTGGGCGCTGGTCTGGTCGGTGACGATGTCGATCGGCACGCCGCGGCGCAGCAGCTCGGGGAAGATCTCGGCAGCGTTGCCGACGACCCCGACCGACCAGGCCCGACGCTCGGCCTTGGCGCGCAGCACCTTCTCGACGGCGTCGTCGAGGTCGTGGGCGACCTCATCGAGGTAGCGGTGGTCGACGCGGCGGTGCAGGCGGGCGGGGTCGACGTCGACGACGAGGCAGACGCCCTCGTTCATCGTGACCGCGAGCGGCTGGGCGCCACCCATGCCGCCGCAGCCGCCGGTGAGGGTCAGGGTGCCGGCCAGGGTGCCGTTGAACCGCTTCTCGGCCACCGCGGCGAAGGTCTCGTAGGTGCCCTGAACGATGCCCTGGGTGCCGATGTAGATCCACGACCCGGCGGTCATCTGGCCGTACATCGTGAGGCCAAGGTGCTCGAGGCGGCGGAACTCTGGCCAGGTCGCCCAGTCGCCGACGAGGTTGGAGTTGGCGATGAGCACGCGCGGCGCCCACTCGTGGGTCTGCATGACGCCGACCGGGCGGCCCGACTGCACGAGCATCGTCTCGTCGGCCTTGAGCGTGGTCAGGGTGCGGACCATCGCGTCGAAGGACCTCCAGTCGCGCGCGGCCCGGCCGGTGCCGCCGTAGACGACGAGGTCGTCGGGGCGCTCGGCGTTCTCGGGGTCGAGGTTGTTCATGAGCATCCGCAGGGGGGCCTCGGTCGACCACTGGCGGGCCGTGAGGGTGGTGCCGCGGGGGCTGCGCACGGGGCGGGCGCCGTCCATGGGGGTCTCCTTCGAGTGGTGGTCGTTGGCTTCTGCTCACCACTGTCCCGCCGGCGACCCCGCGCCAGAAGGGGGTGAGCGCCGGTGTCGTCTGGGATCTGAGACGAGGGAGTTGCGCCTACCTCAGGGTGGCGACCAGGTCGCGTCGCAGCATGGCGACCGCGTGAGCCCGGGCCCCGACGAGGGCAGGCTCGAGGGTGCAGGAGGGCGCCCGCAGCGTCACGGTTCTCGGCGCCGCCGCGAGGGCGGATCTGGCGGCCTCGAGCACCACCGGGTCGCTGCCCCACTCGCCGCCGACGACCACCTCACCGGGGTCTGCAAGGGCGATGACCGCTGTCAGCGCGCCGGCGACGGCCTCTCCGAGGGCGGCGCGAAATGCGGCTCCTGCCCGGCCGCCCGCGTTGGCTCGCCGCAGCAGGGCCTCGACGTCGACCGCGGCGCTGTCGGCCCGGCGCAGCCCCGCGGCGGCGAAGAACTCCGTGAACGTCACTGCCCGGCCCCTGCGGTCACGGGTGATCACGTGCGCGACCTCGCCGGCCAGGCCCCCGTGCCCGCGCAGCACCACGCCGTCGGCGACGACCGCGCAGCCCAGACCCGCTCCGAGGTGCAGGTACGCGAAGTCGCCGCCCCCCACCTCCGCGCGGGCCGCCCAGTTCACGTCGTTGTCGACGACGACCTCGCCCGACACGAACCCCCTCAGCTCGCCGACCGGGTCGAACTCCCCGATCAGGAACGGCGAGTCGGGCAGGTGGACCAGGCGCCCGGTCGCTCGGTCGACAGGGTCCGCGGCACTGACGACGGCCAGGGACGGTGTGCGTTCATCACGGGCAACGGTGTCTGCCACGGCCTCGGATGCCGCCGCCTTCAGGGCGCGTCGGACCCTCGCCGGCCGCGTCGGCGCGGTCAGCAACCGCTGGGTTCGTGCGTGGACGCGACCCCGAACATCCACGCTTTCGACCGTCACGGCATCCGGGGCGATGTCGACGACGAGGGCGCCGGGAAGCGCCGGGGAGAGTGCGAAGTAGGAGCCCGAGCGGCCCCGACCGGTGGTGCGCTCACCGGTGTCGATCACGAGCCCCGCCGCGACGAGGCGCCGCACGCTCTCCGAGACCGTGGGCTTGGAGATGCCGGCGACGTCGGCGAGTTCCGTTCTCGTGAGGCGCTGGTGGTCGATGAGGGCACCGAGCACGTGTTCGTCCGACAGCGAGCGGAGCAGGTCGAGGGACGGCATCACCGTGGTCACGTCCACAGTCTAGTAAGGAGTCTTGCCAAAATGCAGGACCGTCGTTAGTCTCTTTTGTAAGGAGTCCTATCAATAGGAGTTGACGCGGATGTCCGTCCAGACCCAGAGCACCGACCCCGGCCTTGCCGGGGCGACCCCAGCGGCCTCGCCCGCGACCCCGCTGCCTCCCCTGCCCCACTGGGAGAGCACGCCCGAGAACCTGGGTGCGGCCATCCGTGAGGTCAAGGCCGCGCTGCGCGCGCGCATCGAGGCCTCCGGCCGCACGGTCGAGGAGGTCTTCGCCGTCGTCGAGGCGCGCGTCACCGCGCAGGTCGAAGCCGTCGAGGCCGCCCTGGCAGCAGGCGAGAACGTGTGGCCGGTCATCGACTACGCCGACATCGAGTCGGGCGCGGTGACCGCTGAGCAGCTCGAGGCGCTGCACCGCCGTGGCTGCCTCGTCGTGCGCGGCCACTTCCCCCGCGAGCAGGCCCTGGACTGGGATGCCGGGATCGTCGACTACGTCGAGACCAACCGGTTCTTCGAGGACTACCGCGGCCCCGGTGACGACTTCTTCGGCACGGTCGGCTCCAAGCCCGAGATCTACCCCGTCTACTGGTCACCCGCGCAGATGCAGGCCCGCCAGAGCGAGCGGATGGCCCGCGTGCAGGCGTTCCTCAACGCCCAGTGGGTCAGCGAGTCCGACGGAGTCCAGTGGTTCGACCCCGCCCGCGACTCCCTCTACCCTGACCGCATCCGCCGCCGCCCGCCAGGGGTCGACTCGGCCGGCCTGGGCTCCCACCTCGACCCCGGCACCCTCGACCTGTGGATGACCACGGCCTACCAGAAGGCCTTCCGTCACCTGTTCGACGGCACGGTCGAGCAGTACGACCCCTGGGATGCCGCCCACCGCACCGCTGGGCCGCAGTACCCCGGCTCCACCATGTGCTCAGCCTTTCGGACCTTCCAGGGCTGGACCGCCCTGTCCGACATGGACCACGACCAGGGGGTGCTGCACACCGTGCCGATCCCCGAGGCGATGGGCTACCTCATGCTGCGCCCGCTGCTCGATGACGTCGCCGACGACGACATGTGCGGGGTCACGACCGGGCAGGTGTTCCCCGCGAACGAGAAGTGGCACTCCCTCCTGCTTCGCGCCATGGCCGGCATCCCCGACGTGCGCGCCGGCGACTCCGTCTGGTGGCACGCCGACATGATCCACAGCGTCGCGCCCGTTGCGGACCAGCAGGGGTGGGGCAACGTCATGTACGTCCCGGCCGCGCCCTGGTGCCCTCGCAACGAGGTCTACAGCGAGCAGGTGCGCGAGGCGTTCCTCACCGGGTCCAGCCCGAGCGACTTCCCCGAGGAGCACTACGAGCGCGAGTGGCCCAACCGGTTCATGGCGGCAGACCTCAACGAGACCGGCCGCGCCGGACTCGGCATGACCTGAGCGGGCCTCCCCCAGCGCACGAGCCGATCACGCCTGGGGGGTCAAGCGCGCGGCGGGTCGCGCCTTTGGCCTCCCTACGCCAAGGGGCCGGCGACAGCCTCGGCCGCGCGGCGGATGCTCCCGTCGACGACCAGACCCACAGCGGACTCGATCTCGGGAGCCAGCCAGCGATCGGGACCGGGGCGGCCGGCATCCGACGCCGTGAGCGTGGCGACGACGGACGCCGTTGCGGGCGCCGGTTCCAGCGGCGCCCGCAACTGGATGCCGCGCGCGGCCGTGAGCACCTCGACCGCCAGCACGCGCGACAAGCCGTCGACCGAGCGCCGCAGCTTGCGGGCGGCCGACCAGCCCATCGAGACATGGTCCTCCTGCATGGCCGAGCTCGGGATGGAGTCGACGGAGGCGGGCGCGGCCAGGCGCTTCATCTCGGAGACGATCGCGGCCTGGGTGTACTGCGCGATCATGTGGCCGCTGTCGACGCCGGGGTCGTCGGCGAGGAACGGCGGCAGGCCGTGGTTGCGCGCCGTGTCGAGGAAACGGTCGGTGCGGCGCTCGGACATCGAGGCGACGTCGGCCGCGACGATGGCGAGGAAGTCGAGCACGTAGGCCACCGGGGCGCCGTGGAAGTTGCCGTTGCTCTCGACGCGGCCGTCGGGGGTGACGACGGGGTTGTCGACCGCCGAGGCGAGCTCCCAGCCGGCGACGCGCGCGGCGTGGTCGACGGTGTCGCGGGCTGAGCCGGCGACGATCGGGGCGCAGCGCAGCGAGTAGGCGTCCTGGACGCGGGTGCAGGCCTGCGTGCGGTGGCTCTCACGGATACCGCTGCGTGCCATCAGGGTTCGGATGTTCGCCGCCGACACGGCCTGGCCGGGCTGGGGCCGCAGGGCGTGCAGGTCGGCGGCGAAGACGTCGTCGCTGCCGAGCAGGCCCTCGACCGACATGGCCGTCGCCACGTCCGCGACGACGAGCAGGTCGCGCAGGTCGTGGATGGCCAGGCAGAGCATGCCGAGCATGCCGTCGGTGCCGTTGATGAGGGCCAGACCCTCCTTCTCCTCGAGCTCGACCGGCTCGATGCCGGCGGCAGCGAGCGCGTCAGCGGCCGGCATCCGATCGCCGTTCGCGTCGCGAACCACACCCTCGCCCATGAGCGCGAGCGCGCAGTGCGACAGCGGTGCGAGGTCGCCGGAGCAGCCGAGTGAGCCGTACTCGTGAACGACCGGCGCGATGCCGGCGTTGAGCATGCCGACGTAGGTCGTCAGGGTCTGCTCGCGGATCCCGGTGCGCCCGGTCGCGAGGGTGGAGATGCGCAGCAGCATCAGGGCCCGCACGACCTCGCGCTCGACCTCGGGGCCGGAGCCGGCCGCGTGCGAGCGGACGAGGGAGCGCTGCAGCTGGCGGCGCATCTCGGTGGGGATGTGACGGGTGGCCAGCGCCCCGAAGCCGGTGGAGACGCCGTAGTGCGGCTCGGTGTCGTCGGCCAGGCCACGGATGACCTCGCGGGTGCGGCGCACCTCGGCGAGCGACTCCGGGGCCAGGGCGATGGGGGCGCCGTGGCGGGCGACCTGCACGACCTCGTCGATGGTGAGGGGGCCGAGACCGACGGTGACGGGCTCGAGCCCGGGGGTGGCGGATGCGCTGCTCATGACGTCCATTGGAGCGCGACGGATGCCGTCCGCGACAGGCGCGCGGACGGCAACCGTCTCAGGACTGAGACTCCCGACCCGTACCCCGAGTGACCTGTTGGTCGATGTGGGGACGCCCGGGGGTGGGGGCGGGGGTCGAGCCGGCAGTGGCGGCGACGAGGGCGGCGTACTGCCCGCCCGCAGCGACCAGTTCGTCGTGGGTGCCCGACTCGACGAGGCGGCCGGCGTCGAGCACGGCGATCCGGTCGACGTCGCGCACGGTCGACAGGCGGTGGGCGATCGTGATGGTGGTGCGTCCACGGGCCAGTTCGTCAAGCGCCCGCTGGAGGGCCCGCTCGGTGCTGGTGTCGAGGGCCGAGGTGGCCTCGTCGAGCACGAGCACCGGGGGGTCGCGCAGGATCGTGCGGGCAACAGCGAGTCGCTGCTGCTCACCCCCGGAGAAGCGGTGCCCACGCGCCCCCACGACGGTGTCGAGTCCGTCGGCCAGGGACGCCACGAGGTCGGCGACCTGGGCTGCGGCCAGCGCCGCCCACAGCTCCCCCTCGCCCGCCTCGGGGCGGGCGAGCAGCAGGTTGTCACGCACCGAGGCGTGCACGAGGTAGCTCTCCTGCGAGACCACCCCGACGATCGATGCGAGCACGTCCGGGTCGAGGTCGCGCACGTCGACCCCGTCAACCGTGACCCGCCCGGCATCCGGGTCGTGCAACCTCGCCAGCAGCCCGGCGACGGTCGACTTGCCCGAGCCGGTGGCCCCGACGAGGGCCAGCGTCGACCCGGCCGGAACCGAGAGCGTGAGCCCGGCGACGGCATCCCTATCGGCGCCGGGGTAGCGCAGGGTGACGCCCTGGAGGGCGACCGATCCCCGCACGGATGCCGGGTCGAGCGGCACCGGGTGCGCCGGTGCCGGGACGTCGGGCACGAGGTCGAGGTACTCGAAGACGCGGGAGAACAGCGCCATCGACGCGACCCACTGCGCACCGACGTTGAGCAGCCCCATGAGCGGTCGGAAGATGCCGGCCTGGAGCGTCGTGAAGGCGACGAGCGTGCCGATCGTCATGCCGCTCGACGTCGCCGGCAGACCGGCCGCGAGGTAGACCAGGGCCGGGATGACGGCGAAGACGATCTGCATCGTGGCCATCCGCCAGCGCCCGGCGAGCTGCGAGCGCAGCTCGAGGTCGACGAGCTCGTGCGAGGTCGTCGCGAAGCGCTGCGCGTTGCGGGTCGAGGTGCCGAGCGTCTTGGCCAGGCGCACGCCGCTCACCGAGAGCCCCTCGTCGATCTGGTGGTTGAGGTCGGCGAGGTGGCGTTGCTGCTGCGCGGTCACGGCTCGCCGGATCAGGGCGACCTTGCGCGTCAGCCAGAGGGCCGGCGGGATGACGAGAAGCGAGAGCAGCGCCAGGCGCCACGAGAGCGCGACCATCGCAATCGCCGTGGCGACGGCCGTCGTGAGGTTCGCGGCGATGGACGTGGCGGTCGAGGTGACGACGCCCTGCATCCCGTTGACGTCGTTGGTCAGGCGCGACTGCACCTCCCCGCCGCGAGTGCGGGTGAAGAAGCCGAGCGACTGGCGCTGGAGGTGGGTGAACACGCGGGTTCGCAGCTCGTGCATGACGCGCTGACCGACCTGGGTCGACAGCCACGTCTGGAGCACGCCGAGCAGCTGGGTGATCGCCGCGACGGCGACCATGCCGCCGACGGCGAGCAACAGCAGGCGGACGTCCTGCTGGGGCAGCGCGACGTCGACGATCTCGCGCACCAGGAACGGCTGGGCCAGGGACACGATGCTCGTCACGACGATGATCGCGACGACGACGGCCACCCGGCCGCGGTGCGGGCGGAAGAGCGCGAGCACTCGGGACAACGGCACGGGGGCGTCGGCGAGCTGGGCCTTGTCGCGGGGGTCGATGGTCATCGGGCCGCCGCGACCACCGCCGCCGCCTCGGCCGCCGCGTTCTGCGCGATCGAACATGGGGGTGGATGCCGCGGCGCCGGGGCCGTGGGCCGCGCCGGCGTGCGGGGATCGGGTTTCAGTGAGGGTCGCCGTCATGGGCGTCCTCCTCTCGGACGAAGTAGTCGTGAGGTTACCTCACAATGAGTCAAACACACGACTTCGCGCTACCATTCCCCGCATGACCCGGCCCGCCTCGTCCGAGACCCCCGACCTCGGTGACCTCGTCATGCGGGTGGCGCGCATCCTGCGCCGACGCGGCGCCGAGGCCATGGCCCCGTGGGAGATCGCCCCGCACCACGCTCGCGCCCTGAAGGTCATCAGCCGCCACGAGGGCATCCGGCCCGGGGAGCTGGCCGGGCACCTGCGGGTCGCACCCCGGTCGGTGACCGACGTGGTCGACGCCCTGGAGGCGCGCGGGCTGCTCGCCCGAGAACCCGACCCCGGCGACCGGCGGGCGACGGTGTTGGTGCTCACGGCATCCGGACGGCAGTTGGTGCACGAGATCGGGCAGGCCCGGCGTGCTGACGCCGACACCTACTTCGCCCGCCTCAGCGCCACCGACCGCGCGGACCTCGAGCGCATCCTGCGCACCCTGGACGACCGGCCGGACCCTGCTTGACACCAGAAGGTTCACCTTCGCCCCAGCTAAGAAGTGGGGCGAAGGTGAACCTTCTGGCATCGGGCGGGAAAGTTCCGACCGGGATGGGTTCCGGACGGAGGTGGGGGCCGTCAGGGGTGGGTGGCGACCACACCGTCCTCGTCGACCCAGATCTGCTGCCCGGGCACGAACTCGACACCTCCGAACGACACGGGCGCGTCACGCTCGCCGACCCCGTCCTTGGCGCTCTTGCGCGGGTTCGACCCCAGCGCGACGGCGCCGAGATCCAGCGAGCGCAGCGCCACGACGTCACGCACGACGCCGTGGATGACGACGCCCGCCCACCCGTTGTCCACCGCGGATGCCGCGATGAGGTCACCCATGAGCGCCGACTCGAGCGACCCGCCGCCGTCGACGACGAGAACCCGCCCCTCCGCGGGCTCTGCCAGGGCCGACTTCACGAGCGCGTTGTCCCGGTGGCAGCGCACCGTGCTGATCACCCCGGTGAAGGAAGTGCGCCCGCCGAAGTGCCGCAACTGCACTGAGCAGGACTGCAGCTCGTCGCCGCGCTCGTCCCAGAGGTCCGCCGTCGAGACGCTCACGCCGACCCCTCCTTGACGGCCAGGACGGGACACGCGGCATCGATCAGGATGCGCTGCGCCACCGAGCCCATGATGAGCTTGCCCACCGGGGTGCGGTGCCGCAGCCCGATGACGATGACCGAGGCACCGCGCTCGGCGGCGGCCTCGACGATCGCCGTCGCGGGGTCGCTGCCCTGCTCGATGCGCACCACCTCGACCTCGACCCCGAGCTCGGCGACGTCGCGCTCCACCCGGGCGAGGTCGTCGGATGCCGCCCGGTGGGCGTCGACGAGCACGTCGTCGCGCGACATGTTGACGACGACGAGGGGCTCGGCCCGGCGTCGGGCCTCCTCGACCCCGGCGCGGATGGTGGCCTCTCCCAACGGGTTCGGGATGTAGCCGACGAGGACGGTCATGACGCGATTCCTTCCTGGCGCGACGGGCGAAGGCGTGCGAGCAGCGGCCAGAGCAGCACCGCGATGATCAGGGCGTAGCAGACCCAGGCGACCGGCCCACCGAACAGGCCGGACAGGTCACCACCGGAGGTCTGCAGCGAGCGCCGCAGGTGCCGCTCGAACAACGGCCCGAGGATGGCCCCGACGATCAGCGGCAGCACCGGGATCCCGAAGCGACGCATCGCGAAGCCGAGGAAACCCAGCGCCAGCAGCAGGTAGAGGTCGAACGGCTGGCCGTTGACGGCATACGCACCCATCGACGCGAAGAAGAGGATCCCCGCGTAGAGGTACGGACGCGGGATGCGCAGCAGCTTGGCCCAGGTCGGCGCGAGCGGCAGGTTCAGCACGAGCAGGAAGAAGTTGCCGATGAACAGGCTGGCGATGAGCATCCACACCAGGTCCGGCTCCTTGGTGAGCAGGAGGGGGCCGGGCTCGATGCCGTAGCTCATGAAGGCCGCGATGATGATGGCGGCCGTCGCGTTCGTCGGCAGTCCGAGGGCGAGCAGCGGCACCATCGTGCCGGCGGCGGACGCGTTGTTCGCGGCCTCCGGGCCGGCGACACCCTCGATGGCGCCCTTGCCGAACTCCTCAGGGTTCTTCGAGAGCTTGCGCTCGGTGAGGTAGGACAGGAACGTCGGGATCTCGGCACCACCGGCGGGGATCGCCCCGAACGGGAAGCCGAGGGCGGTGCCGCGAAGCCAGGGCTTCCACGAGCGACCCCAGTCCTCGCGCGAGAGCCACGGACGACCAACGGGGATCACCGTGGCCGCCTTGCGCCGCAGGTGGGCCGCGACCCACAGGGCCTCGCCGACGGCGAAGATGCCGACCGCGATGACGACGACGTCGATGTTGTCGGCGAGGAACGGACTGCCGAACGTCAACCGCTGCTGGCCGGTGACGAAGTCGGTGCCGACGAGACCGAGGGTGAGCCCGACGAGCAGGGCTGCGAAGCCGCGCACCCGGGAGGAGCCGAGGATGGCCGCCGTGCCGACGAAGGCCACGAGGATGATCGCGAGGAACTCGGGCGAGCCGAGGGTGATGGCGAAGTCGACGACCTGCGGCATGACGAGCACGATGAGCGCCGTGCCGATGGTGCCGGCGACGAACGAGCCGATGGCCGCCGTGGCCAGGGCCTGCGCGGCCCGGCCCGACTTGGCCATCTTGTTGCCCTCGAGGGCGGTGACGACCGATGCCGATTCACCGGGGGTGTTGAGCAGGATCGACGTCGTCGAGCCGCCGTACATGCCGCCGTAGAAGATGCCGGCGAACAGGATGAGCGACTGCTCGACGGGCAGGCCGTAGGTGAGTGGCAGCAGCAGCGCGACCGTCATGGCGGGGCCGATACCGGGCAGCACGCCCACGGCCGTGCCGATGAGCACGCCGAGGAGGGCGATGAGGAGGTTCATCGGGGTGATGACGTCGGCGAAGCCGCCGAGCAGGCCGTTGATGTTGTCCATCACAGGATTCCCTGCAGGATGCCGGCCGGCAGGCTCACGCCGAGACCGATCGCAAACGCGTAGAAGGTCGTCAGGCTCATGACGATCCCGACGGCCAGGCCGCGGGCGTGGTGGCGGTTGCCGAGCGCGTAGGCCGACATCGCGAACAGCAGCGCTCCGCTGATGACCCAGCCGAGCCGCTCGATGAGCAGGGCGTTGAGCACGAAGGCACCGGCGAGAAGGCCGACGGTGCGCCAGTCGGCGGGGGCGCCGAGCTCGACGTCCTCACCGCCCTCGGCCTCACCGACGCCACCACGGGCGACGTCGAGTGCGTAGAACACCGAGATGAGGACCAGCGCGGCGCCGATGATGAACGGCAGGGCCTTCGGCCCGACCGGGTCGTTGCTGCTCGTGGCCGCCCCGATGCGGGTGGCGTCGACGATGACGACCACCCCGAGGAGGGCCAGCGCCGCGCACACGCCGTACTGCGCGCGGTCGCCGACCCCCGTCGCAGGAGCGATGTCCTGGACGCTCATGCCAGGCCGAGCGTCTTCAGGATCTCGGCGACCTCGGTGTCCTGAGCCTTGAGGAAGGTCCCGAACTCCTCACCGGTGGCGAAGGCGTCGACCCAGCCGCGCTTCTCGAGCTCGGCCTTCCAGCCCGCCGAGGCGTGCATCTTCGTGAACGCGTCGATCCAGACCGCCTTGTCCTCCTCGGAGATGCCGGGAGGTGCCACGACCCCGCGCCAGTTCGTGAACTCGAGGTCGATGCCGCTCTCCTTGAGCGTGGGCACGTCCTTGAGGGCGTCGACGCGCTCGGCGCTGGTCACCGCGAGGACCCGCACGTCACCGGCCTCGACCTGGTCGAGGAACTCGCCGAACCCGCTGGCGCCGAAGGCGATCTTGCTGCCGAGCAGCGCCGGCAGCAGCTCACCGCCGCCGTCGTAGGACACGAAGCTCACGGCCTTGGGGTCGATTCCGACCGCCTGCGCGAGCTGCATCGGCAGCAGGTGGTCCGGCCCACCCGGGGAGGAGCCGCCACCGACCGCGAGGCCCTTGGGGTCCTTCTTCCACGCCTCGACCAGCTGGTTGATGTCCTGGTACGGGGAGTCCTTGGGCACGACGATCGCGCCGGCCTCCTCGATGAGCTTGGCGATCGGGGTGGTGTCGTTCAGCGAGGCCTCGGTCTTCTGCGTGTAGGCCGCGCCGACGACGCCGAGCCCCATCTGCATGGCCAGCTTGCCGTTGCCCTTCTCGTTGACGACCCGCTGGAGGCCGACGGTGCCACCGGCCCCCGGGAGGTTGAATACCTGCACCGTGCCGGTGATGCCCTCCTTCTCCATGACCTGGGCCGCGGCGCGGGCGGTCGTGTCGTAACCGCCACCCGGGGAGTTCGGAACCATGTACTGCAGGCCGGTGGCGGGGGCTGCACTGCCGGCCGCTGCCGAGGACGAGTCGCCGGCACCCTGGTCCTTGGTCGCCCCGCAGCCGGAGACGGCGAGGGCGGACGCGAGGATGGCGCCGAGGGCGATGTGGTGGAGTCTCATCGTTGAGATCGCTTTCGTCTGGGAGAGTCGGACGCCATGATCGTGGGGGCGCGCAGTTGCTGCTGTCGCGCTTGTGTCGGCAGAGAAGGTTGAGTTCATAGTGGTCATGCGGAGGCGGCCTCGATCGACGCTGGCCGGGCAGCTGTTCGCCCTGCAGCTCGCGATCATCGCCGTCGTCCTCGTGGCCGTGGCCGCCGTGTCCCTCGCCCAGTCGGCGGCGACGTTCGAGCGCGTCGAGGGGCGGCGGGTGGCCGCCCTCGCCGAGCAGGTCGCGAGCAGCCCCCTCGTGCGGGCCAGCCTCGCCGAGACCGAGACCCGCACCGGCCTGGCCACCCTCGCCCAGAGCCTCGTGACGCAGACCTCGGTTTCCTCGGTGAGCTTCGCCGAGACCGACCTCGACGTGCGCGTCTCCACCGACCCCTCCCTCGAGGGCGCCCCTATGCCGCTCGGCGACCCGCGGGTGGCCGACGGGGCGAGCTGGTCGGGCACCCTGGAGATCGACGGCGTCGCGCACCTCGTCTCGCAGGTTCCGGTGCTCGGTGAATCCGAGGATGCCGTGGGCGCGCACCTCGGTTCGGCGATGGTCGCCGAGCGCGTCCCCTCCACGTGGGAACGGCTCCAGGGCACGTCGTCGTACCTGCTCACCTACCTGGGCATCGCCCTGCTCGTCGGGATGCTCGGGTCGTGGCTGCTCTCGAGACGCATCAAGCGCCAGACCCGCGGCATGGAGCCGGCCGAGATCGCCGGCCTCGCCGAACACCGTGAGGCGATGCTGCGCGGCATCGCCGAGGGGGTCATCGCCCTGGACCCCCAGCACCGCATCACCCTGGTCAACGAGGTGGCCCGGCAGCTGCTCGACCTGCCTGAGCACGCCATCGGCACCTCGATCGAGGACCTTCGCATCGAGGGTCGACTGCGCGACGTACTCGTCGGGGAGAACGTCCAGGAGCAGCCAGGTCATGACCCGGACGACCACGTGACCGCCGCCCGCGACGAGGTCGTCATCCGCCGCGGCCGGGTGCTCGTGCTCAACACCATGCGGGTGGTCAGCGGGGACCGGGTGCTCGGTACCGTCACGACGATGAGGGACCGCACGGCGCTGGCCGACCTCGAGCAGGAGATCGGCTCGTTCCGCTCGACGTCCCACGTGCTGCGCGCCCAGGCCCACGAGTTCGCCAACCAGCTGCACACCATCAGCGGGCTGATCCAGATCGGTGAGCTCGACGAGGTCGTGCGCTTCGTCGACACCGTCACCGAGCGGCGGCACGCCCTGGACCTGACCCTGAGCAGCCTCGTGCGTGACCCCACGATCGCGGCGCTGCTCATGGCCAAGGTGGCCGCCGCCAACGAGCGCCGCGTCGAACTGGTCATCAGCGACGAGAGCGGTCTCGAACGGCTCGAGGCCCATGACGCGGCCGACGTCGCCACGGTTCTCGGCAACCTCGTCGACAACGCGCTCGAACACGCACCGCGCGGCACGGCATCCCCACCGTGGGTGCGCGTGCGGGTGCGCCAGGACCAGAGCAGCGTCGAGATCGTGGTCACCGACTCCGGGCCCGGCATCCCCGACGAGCTCGTCGACTCGATCTTCGAGCACGGGATCACGACGAAGCGCGTCGACCCGATGGAGCACGGCGTCGGGTTGGCCCTGACCCGGCTCGTCTGCCGTCGGCGAGGCGGCGAGATCTCGGTCGAGCGCGAGGACGGAACCACCTCGTTCATCGCCCGGCTCGGTGTCACGACGGTCGCCGAATCGCTTGCGGCGGAGGCGTTCTCATGATCTCCGTCCTCGTCGTCGACGACGACTTCATGGTGGCGCGCATCCACGTCGGGTTCGTCGAACGGCTCGCGGGCTTCGAGGTCGTCGGGGTCGCCCACACCGGCGCCGAGGCGAAGGATGCCGTGGCTCGCTTTCGCCCCGACCTGCTGCTCCTCGACCTCTACCTGCCCGACCGGTTCGGGCTCGACCTCCTGGCCGACCTGCACCACAGCGGCCAGCGGTGCGACGCCATCGTCATCACCGCGGCCAAGGAGGGGGATGCCGTGCGGGCTGCTGTTCGCCTCGGGGTCGCCGACTACCTGCTCAAGCCGTTCAGCTTCCGCGACCTCGAGGAGCGCCTGCTGCGTTACGCCGCGGCCCGCCGGCTGCTCGACGCCACCGAGGTGCACGGGCAGGAGGACGTCGACCGGGTGTTCGTCCGGGCGGCCGGGAGCGGCGCCGGGACCGTCGCCCTGCCCAAGGGGATGAGTGCCGAGACGGCTCGGCTCGTCGAGGGGGCCCTGGCGGGTGCACCCGAGACGCTGTCCGCCACCGAGGTCGCCGACCTCGTGGGGCTCTCGCGGGTCAGCGCGCGGCGCTACCTCGAGCACTTCGTCTCCGTCGGGCAGGCCGATGTGCGCCTGCGGTACGGCTCGACCGGGCGCCCCGAGCGCCGCTACCGCTGGGTGGCCTGAGGAGATGGCGAATGCTCCCGCGGCCGGCCAGGCCCTCGACGTGCTCGGGCTCATCGCCCGGCGCGGCGAGCCGGTGCCCGCAGCAGCCATCGCGCGTGACCTCGGGCTGCCCCGCTCGACCGTCTACCACCTGCTCACGGTGCTCGTGGACCGCGGGTACGTGCGCCACCTGCCCGAGGCCCGTCGCTACGGGCTGGGGCTCGCGGCGTACGAGCTGGGCTCGGCCTACCAACGCCAGGCCCCGCTGGAGCGACTGGCCCGTGGGGTCATGGACCACCTCGTCGACGCCACGGGGCACAATGCCCACCTCGCCGTGCTGCACGGGCGCGACGTGCTCTACGTCATCGAGCAGCGCGCCACCGGGAGACCGTTGTTGGTCACCGACGTGGGGGTGCGACTACCAGCCGTGCTCACGGCATCCGGCCTCGCGATGCTCGCGGCCCTTCCCCCGGCACAGGTACGTGCCCTGTTCCCCGACCGCACCGCGCTGGTCCAGCGCGACGGGCGCGGCCCGGCATCCACGACGCGGCTTCGGGCCGAGCTGCAGGCGGTGCGGCAGCGGGGGCACGCCGTCGAAGACGGCCTCGTGACACCCGGTATCGGCTCGGTCGCCGTCGCCGTGCTCGACCACAACGACTACCCGGTGGCGGGGGTGGCGGTCAGCTATCCGCAGGTCGACGTGGATGCCGTGGCCGCCGCCGCGCTCGTGCGCGCGGTCACGCAGGCGGCGGGGGCACTGGGGCGGCGGCTCGGCCGGTCCGCCCGCTGACCGTGGGACAGATGTGACCAATAAGTCAGATATGTCCCACGCTGGTCGCGCCCTACGGTGGGTGGCATGAAGGCGATCACGATCCCCGAGTTCGGCGGCCCCGAGGCCATGGTGCTCAGCGAGGTGCCCGACCCCGAGCCGCGCGCCGGTGAGGTGCTCGTGCGGGTGGCCGCCGCCGGGGTCAACCGCGCCGACGTGCTTCAGCGGCAGGGCCACTACGCACCGCCGCCCGGGGAGTCCGACGTGCCCGGGCTCGAGGTCAGCGGCACGATCGAGGCCCTGGGCGACGGGGTCGAGGGCTGGTCGGTCGGCGACGAGGTGTGTGCGCTGCTCTCCGGCGGGGGGTATGCCGAGCTGGTGCGCGTGCCCGCTGGTCAGCTGCTGCCGGTGCCGGCCGGGGTCTCACTCATCAACGCCGCCGCGCTTCCCGAGGTCACGTGCACCGTGTGGTCCAACGTGTTCCTCACCGCGAACCTCCAGCCCGGCGAGACCCTGCTCGTGCACGGAGGGTCATCCGGGATCGGGACGATGGCCATCCAGCTCGGTCGGGCGATCGGCGCCGTTGTGGCCGTGACGGCCGGGTCGCCGGAGAAGCTGGCGGCCTGCGCCGACCTCGGCGCCGAGGTGCTCGTCAACTACCGCGAGGAGGACTTCGTCGAGCGGGTGATGGCCGCCACCGACGGAGCGGGCGCGGACGTCGTGCTCGACAACATGGGGGCCAAGTACCTGGCGCGCAACGTCGCGGTGCTCGCCACGGGTGGCCGGCTCGTGGTCATCGGGATGCAGGGCGGCACCCGCGCCGAGCTCGACCTCGGCGTGCTGCTGCGCAAGCGGGCCGCGGTCATCGCGACCTCGCTGCGGGCCAGGCCCCTCGGCGAGAAGGCCACGATCGTCGCGGCCGTGCGCGAGCACGTGTGGCCGCTCATCGAGGCAGGTGAGGTGCGCCCGGTGGTGATGTCGCGGCATCCACTCGCTGATGCCGCGGCCGCGCACCGCGAGCTCGAGGCGAGCGCCCACATCGGCAAGATCCTGCTCACCCCCTGACGGGATGCGGTAGACATCAGGGCATGAGCACCGTCGCCCTGGTCCTGACGGGCCTCGTGGCCCTGATCCACGTCTACATCGTGCTGCTCGAGATGCTCTGGTGGGACACCCCCCGCGGCCGTGCTGCCTTCGGCACGAGCCGCGAGCTCGCCTCTCAGACGAAGGTGCTCGCCGCCAACCAGGGCCTGTACAACGGGTTCCTCGTCGCGGGCCTGCTGCTGGCGATGGTGGGGCCGAGCGAGCACCGGTTCGCGTTCGCGGTGTTCAGCCTGGGCTGTGTGATCGTCGCCGGCCTGTACGGGGCCGCGACGGCCAGCCGCAAGATCCTGTTCGTGCAGACGGTGCCCGCAGCCCTGGCCCTTGCGGCGCAGTTCCTCGCCCGCTGACCACCACACCCCCGCACTGATTGCACTCCAGCCACCTCCCCCACTGCTCGACTTCGGGATGGGGCCGGCGTGTTGACGGGGGCGTGAATACTCGGTATACGTGTCCCACGGCGGGGTGCATACCGAGTATTCCGCGGCAGGGAGGGGGCGGCGATGTCCGTCAGATCTGGGCTCATGGCCTTGTTGTCCGAGGGGGAGAAGTACGGCGCTCAACTGCGCACCGAGTTCGAGGCACGCACCGGCGGCACCTGGCCGCTCAACGTCGGACAGGTCTACACCACGCTCGACCGACTCGTGCGCGATGGCCTCGTGGCACAGGCGAGTGAGCCGGATGCCGAGGGGCGCATCGCGTACCGACTCACCTCCACAGGCCGGCAGGTTCTCGACGCCTGGTGGACCACCCCGGTCGACCGCACCAACACTCCTCGCGACGAGCTGACGATCAAGCTCGCCCTCGCCGTGACCGCCCCCGGGGTCGACGTGCCCCGGGTTGTCCAGGCCCAGCGCACGGCCACGCTGCAGCACCTGCGAGACCTCACCCGCCTCAAGCGAGAGGCCCTCGGCAGTACGGAGGGGGCTGCCGAGGGCCCGAGGGCCGTGGAGGACCCCATCGCTTGGCTCCTCGTGCTGGAGAACCTGATCTTCGCGGCCGAGGGCGAGGCCCGATGGCTCGACCACGTCGAGACGGTCATCGCCCGACGGCGCCCTCGGCCTGAGTACGCCGATCCGCACAGGACGCCGGACCACCAGCACCCGGCCCCCCACCCGCGCGGTGCCGACCCGGCATCCGACACCACGGCATCCGGCCCCACCCATCACCACGCCAGCGCGACTCACCACACGCACACCGGGGGAAACCAGTCATGAGCACACCACACGTCGTCCTCACGGACGTCACGCGCATCCACGGCGACCGGAACATGGCGGTCGTCGCGCTCGCCGGGGTCAGCCTCGACATCCACCTCGGCGAACTCGTCGCCGTCATGGGGCCGAGCGGTTCGGGCAAGTCGACCTTGCTCAACGTCGCGGGCGGCCTCGACCGACCGACGAGCGGGACCGTCACCATCGCCGGCGACCGGCTGACCGACCTCGCGCCGCGCGACCTCGCCAAGCTGCGGCGTCGGCGCATGGGCTTCATCTTCCAGGACTACAACCTCATCCCGAGCCTGACCGCGGCGGAGAACGTCGCCCTGCCGCTCGAGCTCGACGGCACCCGCGCCGGCCAAGCCAGGCGGCAGGCCCGCCGGACCCTCGACCTGATGAACCTGATGGAGCTCTCCGACCGCTTCCCCGACCAGATGTCCGGTGGGCAGCAACAGCGCGTCGCAATCGCACGGGCACTGGTCGGCAGCCGCCGCTTCGTGCTCGCCGACGAACCGACCGGAGCCCTCGACAGCCACACCGGCGAGGAGGTGCTGCGGGTGCTGCGCGAGCGGTGCGACGAGGGCGTGGCCGGCCTGCTCGTCACCCACGAGGCGCGGCACGCCGCCTGGGCCGATCGGGTCGTGTTCCTGCGGGACGGGGTCATCGTCGACAGCACCGGCCATCGCGAGACCCCGGAGGACCTGCTCGTCGCGGGCGAGGCAGCGCGATGACCACGCTGGCCCGCCCGGGGGGCGCTCCGAGCAGCGGCGCGGACGAGCACCCCGATGCGCCTCGCCACGCCGCCGAGGCACCTGCCGAGATCAGCCGGTTCGCCGCCTGGCGGGCAAGCTGGGCGGTTGCCCTGCGTATGGCCCGGCGCGACGTGCGCCGCCACAAGGGCCGTAGCGCCCTGATCATCGTCATGGTCACCGTGCCGACGGCCCTGCTGAGCCTGGTGCTGACTCTCGCCCTGACGTCCGACATCCGCGGCGCCGAGACCATCCCGATGCTCATGGGCAACGGGCAGGCGCTCATCGAAGGCCCGGACTCCAGCCGTGTCCTCCAGGGCCCAGATCCCGCCAGGGGGTTCGGAGGGTCAGAGGGTGCGGCGCGACCCATCCCCGGGTACGACCCGGAGAGATCCGGCGAGGAGAACTCCGAGGCCATCGCGGCACTCATCGGGGGAGCACCAGTCTCTGCCGTGCGGCACTTCGACGCCCGGCTGACCGTCGACGAGCGCCGTGTCCGCGTGAGCGCACTCGCGCTGGACGGTCGTGTCGGGCTCGGCGACAAGCTCGAGCTGGTCTCCGGGCGCTGGCCGGCGGGAGCCGACGAGGCACTCGTCACGGCATCCGGAGTCGACAGCGGCCTGCCCTCCACCGGGCAGCAGACGCTCTCCATCGCGGGGTCTGACCGCACGCTCGCGATCGTCGGCGTGGCCCGGGCAGCGAGCCTGTACGACACCGTGGGGCTCGTGACGGCTGTCGAGCCACCTGATCTGGAACAGTCCTACGGCGGGTGGATCGTGCGCGGCACGGACCCGGTGACCTGGGCGGATGTGCGCACCCTCAACGAATACGGCCTGCGCGTCTCGTCCGCATCCGTCCTTCGCGATCCGCCGGCGATCAGTGAGTTGCCAGCAGAGGTGCAGGAGTCGGCCTCCGGCGAGGACAGCCAGATGCGACTCATCGCCGGGATGGGTGGCGCGATGCTGCTCATCATCACCACCCTGCTCGTCGGGCCGGCATTCGCCGTCAGTGCCGCGCGCCAGCGCCGCACGTTGGCGCTCGCGGCGAGCAACGGCGCGACCACCGCAGTGCTGCGCCGAACCGTGCTGGCCTCTGCGCTCGTGCTCGGGGCCACGTCCGCCCTCGCCGGAACGGCTCTCGGGGTGGCCCTGACCCCGCTGCTCATCCGCGGCCTGAACCGCTGGGCCGACTACGGCGTCGACGCGCCGCTGGACATTCGATGGGTGCTGCTCGGTGGCATCGCCCTCTGCGCGGTTGTTAGCACCCTCATCGCGGCCCTCTTGCCCGCACGGCGACTCGGGCGCCTCGACATCGTCGGCGTCATGCGAGGTCAGGCGGTCTCGCCTCCCCCGAGCAAGGTGGTGCTCGCCGTCGGTGCCGTCCTGAGCGCCCTGGGCGCCCTGGTCATCCTCGGGTCCACGGGCGTCGCGGGCCTGCCGAGCGTGACCCGACTCCTCGGCATCCAGACCGGAGGCGACTACGCCGTCACCGTTGGCGCCGTCGTTCTCATCGTCGGGTCACTCTTCCTCGTACCGGTCGCGTTGGCAGGGATCGGTCGGCTCGGCTCGCACCTCCCGACCACGCTGCGGATAGCGGCCCGGGACCTCGCGCGCCATCGTTCGCGCAGCGCACCCTCGGTCGCGGCGGTCCTGGCGGCGGTCGCCGGACTGAGCTTTGGGCTTACTGGGCTCGCGAGCGACACCGAGGAAAGTCGGCGCACGTACATCCCGGTCACCCTTCCCGGCGAAGTGGTGGTGCGAGCATGGGCCGAACCGATCACCGCCGACGCCATTCGCGCCGCGGCACCGGGCCTGATCGTCACCGAGAACGTCGCAGCCGGCGCTGTGGACCCGATGAACGGTTTAGACGCCGTCCCGACCGAGCCCTACCGGCTCGAGTTCGTCTCCATCGTCCCGCCCGGGTGCACCGCAGCCCGCACCATCTCGGACCCCGAGTGGGACGCTGCCGAGAATGCGCGATACCTGGCTGCTGAGGAGGCTGGCACCACCGATTCCTTCGTGTTCGGCACTGCGCCCTGCTCGACTGGCGGAACAACATACGGCGGCACGGGCTCCACCTTGCTGCTCCCTGCCGAGGAGATCGTGCGACGCCTCGGCCTCGACGCCGCTCAGGCGGACGCCGTGCGCGCCGGAGCCGTCATCACCCGCGCCCTGTCACCCGCCACCGCGTCCGGCGACCAGGTGAGGGTGGCGCGGGGCACCTTCGTCATCGACCCCAACGCCACCGGGCCCACCGACCCACAGGTCGAGGTGCTCCAGGAGGCCAGCCTTCCCGCAATCCAACTGGCCGAGTCAGCGCAGACCGAGGGCAAGATGCTCGGTGCCAGCCTCATGCTGGCATCGGACTCCGTCGTGACCACCGGGTGGCCCTCTCGGCCCGAGAGCTTCACGGTGCGGGACGCGGCAGGTGCGCCCGTCACCCAGGAAGCGGTGGAGCGGTTGAGGGCGGCACTCGGCGACGGGTTCGAGGTCTCCGTGGAACGGGGGTTCACCCGCGACGACCGCATCGTGGTCGCTGCCCTGCTGGGGGTCTTCGCCCTGCTCATTCTCGTCATCACGCTCACCTCGACAGCTCTCACCGTCGCCGAGCAGCAAAGTGACCAGGCGACCTTGGCAGCGCTCGGGGCCACTCGGGGCACCCGGCGACTCATGGCCGGGGCCGCCGCTTTCCTGCTCGCCGCGGTCGGGTGCGTGCTCGGGGTCGCGGTCGGCCTCGTCCCGGGCATTGCGATCTCACGAGCGCTCACCAGCGCCGGGTGGGATCCCGTCAACGGTGTGCCCGAAGGACAGGAGACGATCCTCGTCATCCCGTGGCTCTCTCTGCTCATCGTGGGCGTGCTGGTACCGATGGTGGCGGGCGCGATCGCGTGGGCCGGCATCCGCAAGGCCCCGCAGATCACCCGCCGTTCCACCTGACCCCCTCCTCCGCGACTTGTTGCGCTCCAGCCACCTGCGAAGCGGCCAACCGCGCGCGGCAGACCCGAACCCCCGTCGGAACTTTCTCGCCCGATGCCACCAGCTTCACCATGACACCACTTCATTAGTGGTGCGAACCTGAAGTTTCTGGCACCGGGCGAGAAAGTTCAGGCGGGGTGGCTGCGGACGCGAGCCGGTAGGATGGGCGGAGCACAGGGTCCTGGTGCGTCCTTGGAGGCGGGTTCGGCGCACACTCGTTTCGCCCTCCCCGGGCGCAGACCAGGAAGCCGCGCATGTCCCCCCTCGCCTCCTACCGGCGGCTGTTCAGCCTCGCCGGCCCGCTCTACGTCGCCATTGCCTTCATCGGCCGACTGCCCCTGGCCATGGCCCAGATGGGCACCCTGCTGCTCGTCGCCGGCACCACCGGCTCCTACGGCACCGGTGGCGCCGCCGCCGGTGCCCTGGCCGTGACCAACGCCATCGGTGCCCCGATCGCCGGGGCCCTGGCCGACCGCGTCGGGCAACGGCCCGTCGTGTTCGTCCAGTCGGTGCTCGGCGGGCTCGGGCTGATCGCCCTCGTCGTGCTCGCCCACGCGCAGGCCACCCCGTGGATCGTCATCCTCACCGCCGCCCTCGCCGGCGCCGCGATGCCGCAGATCGGCCCGCTCGCACGGGTTCGCTGGCGCCCCATCACCCGCAACCAGAAGCACCACCAGCCGCGCCTGATGGAGGCCGCCTTCTCCTACGAGGGCGCCGCCGACGAGGCCTCCTTCGTGCTCGGCCCGGCACTGCTCGGCCTCGTCGTCGTGCTGGCCAGCCCCGAGCTCGCCCTGCTCATCGCCGCCGCGATCCTGCTCGTGTTCGGGTGCGCGTTCGCGCTGCACCCCACTGCCCGCCTCACCCACGCCCACCGCCCGGATGCCGCCGCCACCGGCCGTCTCGTCACCGGCACCTTCGCGATCCTGCTCGTCGCGCAGCTGCTCATCGGAGTGGTGTTCGGGTCGATCCAGACCGGCACGACGGTGCTCACCACGGATGCCGGGCAGAGCGGCCTCGCGGGGCTGGTCCACGCCTGCCTCGGTGTCGGATCGGTCATCGCCGGGCTCGCCGTCGCGGCCCTGCCCGCCCGCTTCGGATACGGCTCCCGCGTGCTCGTCGCCGCCCTGGGCCTGGCCCTGCTGTCCTTGCCGCTGCTCGTCACCGACACGGTGCCGCAGCTGTTCGCCGTCGTCCTCGTGCTGGGCTTCGTCGTCGCCCCCTACATGATCAGCGTCTTCATGCTGGGCGAGCGCGCTGCCCCCGTCGAGCGGGTCGGTGCGGCGATGACCCTGCTCGCCGGGGCCACCGGGCTCGGGTACGCCCTCGGCTCGGCCACCGCCGGACGCCTCGCCGACATGCACGGCCACCCCGGCGCGTTCGCCGTGACCGTGGGAGCGGCGCTGACGGCGGCAGCCCTCGCGACGGCATCCCAGCCCGCCCTTCGCCGCGTCTGACCCTTCGCGCTCGGTGATCGGATGCCGTCAGCGCACCTCGCGCTCGACGCTCAGCACGTCCCCCACCTGGCACTCGAGCACGTCGCAGATCGCCGTGATGGTGCTGAACCGGACGGCCTTGGCTCGGTTGTTCTTGAGCACCGAGAGGTTGACGACGGTGACGCCCACGGCATCCGCAAGGGCCGCCAAGGTCATGCCGCGCTCCTCGAGGAGTCGGTCGAGGTGGCAGACGACCCGGTGCGGCTCGTCGACCGGCATCAGACCAGCCCGTCGACGTCGTCGCGCAGGCGGCTGCCGGTCTTGAAGGCCTCGGCGAGCAGCGCGACGACCAGGCCGGCGATGAACCAAGCCCACGGGATGTCGAGGTGGGCCGAGAGGGGGAGGCCTCCGAGGTCGACGTCCCCGAGCAGCGCCCCGTGCGCCGACATGGACAGGAAGAACGTGAAGAACGGCCCGACGAGCAGCAGCGCCGCCAGCTGGCGCAGACGGCGGACGTTGCGTGCGACGAACGGGTCCCCGGCGGCGATCGTGCGCATCACCGCCACGATCAGCAGGCTTCCGGTGGCCAGGAGGGCGACGGTCAACAGCCCGGGCGCGAGGTCGAGCAGACGTTGCGCCACCGTGGGGTCGGCCAGAGTGACGTCGTAGGCCGCGGCGCCGTAGGAGGTTCCGACGGCATCGAGCTCGGGCACGGTGACGTCGCTGAGGAACGGGAGCGGGATGCCGTCCCCAGCACCCCAGCGCTGGATGGGGACGACGACGCCGGCGAAGCTGGTGAGCACGACGACCAGCCCGAGCAGGATGCCCAGCCCCCAGCGGTCACTGCGGTCGAAGGCGAACCAGTCGCGACGGGGATTGCGTGGTGGTGCCGTGGGTGTCGAGTTCTGGTCCATGAGGGGCTCCCTTGTTCGGTGCATATCGACTTTCGATAACACTGATTGACGATATGCATATCGTTTGTCGATGTCAACCCGGTGGTGCCGAATGCCGTGGGGCAGGATGGGCGCATGAGCGAGCACGACACCACCACCGGCGACCAGGACTCCTCGACCGAGGACCGGGCCGTCCCCGCAACCGTCACGAGCGACGGTGAGCGAGTCGTCGTCGTCACCCCCGACGGCATGGGCGTCGCCCACCACGACGAGCAGCCCCAGGGCGAGCGTGAGGGGCGCCGCGAGCGCCCCAGCAACCCGGCAGACCTCGTGGAGCAGCCGGCCAAAGTGATGCGCATCGGCTCGATGATCAAGCAGCTCCTGGAGGAGGTGCGCAGCGCCCCGCTCGACGAACGCGGCCGGGCCCGACTCGCCGAGATCCACAGCCGCTCGATCGCCGAGCTCAAGGACGGCCTGGCCCCCGAACTCGTCGAGGAGCTCGAGCGCATCGCCCTGCCGTTCCGCGAGGAAGCCCCGAGCGACGCCGAGCTGCGGATCGCCCAGGCCCAGCTGGTGGGGTGGCTGGAAGGGTTGTTCCACGGCATCCAGACGGCGCTCGTCGCCCAGCAGATGGCCGCGCAGGCCCAGCTGCAGCAGATGCGGGCCCTGCCGCCGGGCACCTCCCACCCCGCGGGGCCGCCGTCCGGCGCCATGCCGCACGGCCAGCCGGCGCCGGGAGGCCCCGCCTCACCGGGTCACGCCGAGGGCACCGGCCAGTACCTCTGAGGGACCAGCCCCCGAGCGACCGGCATCCGTTGCCGTACCTGGACTGACCTATTGGTCGATCTGGGTACCGCCCGCCGGATCAGGCCGTACCTGGACTGACCTATTGGTCGATCCGGGACTGACCTATTGGTCGATCCGGGAACGGGTCAGGAGGTGGCCTCGGCGGCCGCGCGACCGGCAGCCCGACCGCTGAACAGGCAGCCGCCGACGAAGGTCCCCTCGAGCGCGCGGTACCCGTGCACGCCGCCACCCCCGAACCCCGAGACCTCACCCGCCGCATACAGCCCGGGCACCGGCTCCCCCGCCACATCGAGCACCCGCCCGGTCAGGTCGGTGTGCAGCCCGCCGAGGGTCTTGCGGGAGAGCACCCGCAGGCGCACGGCCACGAGCGGCCCGCGCTTGGGGTCGAGGATGCGGTGCAGCGGGAAGGCCCGCTTCGTCAGCTTGTCACCGCGGTAACCGCGCGCCACCCGGATCGCGGCGACCTGCGCGTCCTTGGTGTAGGCGTTGTCGACCTGCCGGTCGCGCTCGACGATCTGGCGCTCGACGTGCGCCGGGTCCAGCGGTGCGTGCGGGGTCAGCTCGTTCATCTTCGCGACGAGCTCACCGATGGTGTCGGCGGTCAACCAGTCCTCACCGTGGTCGAGGAACGCCTGCACCGAGGGCTGGACCGCGGTGATCGGCCGCTTCAGCACGTCGCGGTAGCGGCGCTGGGTCAGGTCGAGGTTCTGCTCCGACCCCGACAGCGCGAACTCCTTGCCGGCGAGTGCCCGGTTGAGGATGAACCACGAGTGCTCGACACCGGTGTGCTGGAGGTGATCCAGCGTGCCCAGGGTGTCGAACCCCGGGAAGTACGGCGCAGGCAGCCGATTCCCGCGCCCGTCGAACCACATCGCACTCGGCCCCGCGAGGATGCGGATGGCATGGCCCGGCCACACCGGGTCCCAGTTGCGCACGCCCTCGACGTAGTGCCACATCCGGTCCCGGTTGACCACGGCGCCGCCGGCCGCCTCGGTGATGGCGAGCATCCGCCCGTCGACGTAGGCCGGCACACCGGTCAGCATGTCGGCCGGAGCCTCTCCCAGCCGCTGCGGCCAGTTGGCCCGGACCAGGTCGTGGTTGCCGCCGATGCCGCCGGAGGTCACGACGACGGCCTGGCCGCCGTACTCGAACTCACCC
>Ga0208564_1000755_pt1 | contig 28822 bp, 29 predicted proteins | sample AD_UKC073_MetaG_FD_184439 | JGI IMG/M metagenome (GOLD analysis project Ga0208564, IMG submission 184439) | Active sludge microbial communities of municipal wastewater-treating anaerobic digesters from USA - AD_UKC073_MetaG (SPAdes) (version 2) | ecosystem: Engineered > Bioreactor > Anaerobic >... | reverse complement strand
TAACCCTGTCAATCATGTGCGTTAGATTTCAGGTTATTGAATAGCTTGAAGGTTTTCGCGCATGAACCGGGAATATCATAAATGGTATAGCTCTCGACTGGGACGGGATATGGAGCTGCTGGTGTTTGGCCACGCCGGGGCCAAGGTCCTGGTGTTTCCAACTCGCTGCGGCCGGTTTTACGAATATGAGGAGATGGGGCTGGTCGAAGCGCTGCATCACAAGATCGAGCAGGGTCAATTGCAGCTGTATTGCGTGGATAGCGTCGATCAGGAAAGCTTCTACTGCTTCTGGTCGCAGCCTTGGGACCGGGTGCATCGCCACCTGCGTTACGAGGATTACCTGCTCAATGAAGTCTTGCCGCTGATGTGGCTGAAGAACTCGCATCCCTGCGTGATCTCGCACGGTTGCAGCTTCGGGGCTTTTCACGCGCTCAATCTGGCCTTCCGCCATCCGCAGGCGTTCCAGAAGGTAACGGCGCTGAGCGGCCGCTACGATCTGACCATGGAAGTCGAGCATTTTCGCAACCTGTTCGACGGTCATTATGACGACCATATCTACTACAACACCCCCAGCCATTTCGTGCCCAATCTGAGCGATTCCTATGCTCTGGATCAGCTGCGGCGGCTGGATATCGTGCTGGCCATCGGCGATCGTGATCCCTTTCTCGACAACAATCGGCGGTTGAGCGAGTCGTTGTGGGGCAAGGGCATTTGGCATGCGCTGCATGTCTGGCAGGGTCGGGCGCACAGCCCCCGCTCCTGGCGCAGGATGGTGGAGCTGTACGTGTGAGGGACTGCGGGCAGGCCACGCCAGACGCGCTGTGACCGGTCGGGAACCGTCATCCGCTGGACGAGCGTTCCTGGCTCAGATCGGTTTGCCGGGCCGCGCCGCGTCTGAACCGGGCTGGCGCGCTCTTGATCAGCCACCGCGCCAGCCACGGTGCCAGCATCACCAACAGCAGCGAGGCCAGCAGGCTGGGCGACAGGATGTCCCGCAGCGTATTTAGCTGGGCGAGCTGAGTTCCGGCGTTCACGTAGATGACGGTCAGGGGCAACATGCCGGCCTGACTGATCCAATAAAAGGTGGGGGTCGAGATGCAGGTCATCCCCATCAACAGGTTGACCAGGGAGTAGGGGACCACCGGCAGCAGCCGTAGTCCGAACAGATAAAAGTGGCCCGACGCCGCCATGCCGTCATGGATCAGGCGCAGCCGCTCGCCCAGTCGGCGCTGTACCGCATCGCGCAAGACGAGGCGGGCGATCAGAAACGCCAGAGTCGAACCGATGGCCGAGGCAAAGGAGGCCAGCACCGTGCCCCACAGCAATCCGAACGTCGCCCCGCCCGCTAGGCTCATCATGATCAGGCCCGGCAGCGACAGGCTGGTGACCAGCACGTGCAGAGTGAAATACAGGGCCATGGCCAGCAGCGGATGGGCGAGGCGAAACGTCATCAGGGCCTCGTACTGGGTTTTCAGATAAACGAGGCTGAAGAAGTGGCTGGGTTTGACGATGACCAGGACGGTCGACAGTCCGGCCAGAAACAGAATCAGAACCAACGGTTTCCAGCGCATGAGCGGCATCCCTCGGATCGAAGCGCCAATGTGGGAAAGCGCCGCGCAGTTTCTCCCAAGCATCCTTAAAGTTTGATGACAGCGGGTCTTCCCACCGCTCGATCGCTCCGTTTCGACGCTCGGCGATGTGCTTCCGTCATATTCCACTCCGATAATGCGCGCGCTTTATCTTTGAGGTCGGTGGCGCGACGCCATTCGTCGGCGCTCCCGTGACCGGCCACCAGGGATGCGGTGGAACCGAACCGTTCGTTGGGGGAGCGCGACGTGAATTTTACCCTTCGGCCGATGCAGGAGATGGATCTGGTTGCCGCTGTCGCCATCACGGTGGAGAGTTTCTCCAGCGATGGCGGTACGCTGGGCCAGTACGCCGCGCCGCGAGTGCGCGAACGCCTGCTCAGCGGCTTGCGCGCCAGCGAATATGCCCCTCGCTTCATCGTAGCCCTCCAGGACGATGGGACCGTGATCGGCGTGGCCGGCTGGGGCAAGCTGGAGTTTGCTTCGCGAACCTGGGGCCTGTTCTTGTCCAGTGTCAGCCGGAATCATCGCGGTCAGGGGGTGGGGACCGCGCTGGTGCGGGAGCGTCTGCGCCGTATCGAAGCGGAGAGCGGCCAGGGCCGTGTTCTGGTCTCGACGCGCCATCGCAAGCGGTTTGAGCGTCTGGGATTTCGCTCGGTGGATTACGACGCGGAATTGTCGCTGCATTTGATGCTGAAACGCCTGGACGCCGTCTGAATGGACATGGAGCGGGTCGCCTCGCCGGAATGACGGTTGCGGACAGGCGTCAATGTATAGATTGACAAGAACAATTAAAGTATGAATCGGAAAATTTTTACCGTACCGTCATCCAATTGCAATAAATGGGCAGCATAATATGGAAATTAAGTATTTATTTTTTAATGAAAAATTGCCTATTAGGAGCAAATTGTGAAAATCCCGTCCATTTCCGCCGCGATCATCGCGTTGTCCCTGGGCGTCGCTGCCGCGATGCCGGCCGCCGCGCAAGAGATGAGACTGACCGGCTCTGGAGCCAGTTTCCCGTTTCCGCTCTATTCGGCTTGGTTCAAGGATTTCAGCAAGCAGACCGCCGGCGTAACGGTCGACTACCAGGCCAAGGGTAGCGGCGCGGGCATTCAGGACTTCATCAACAACACCGTCGATTTCGCCGCCAGCGACGCGGCCATGACCGACGAGGAAATTGCCAAGGTCAAGCAGGGCGTCATCCTGCTGCCGATGACCGCCGGCGAGATCGTGTTGTCCTACAATCTGGACGGTGTCAAGGAACTCAAACTGCCTCGTGACGTGTATCCGGAAATCTTCTCCGGCAAGATCACCAAGTGGAGCGATCCCAAGATCGCCGCCGCCAACCCCGGCGTCAAGCTGCCCGATCAGAACATCACGGTCGTGGCCCGTTCCGATTCCAGCGGCACCACCTTCGTCTTCACCGGCCATCTGAGCGCTGTCAGCCCGGAGTTCAAGCAAGCCGTCGGTCATGGCACGACCGCGCAGTGGCCGACCAGCTTCGTGAAAGCGCCGAAGAACGACGGCGTGACCGCCACCATCAAGCAGACCCCCGGCTCGATCGGCTACATCGAGTACACCTACGCCATCGCCACCAAGCAACCGATGGCCGTGCTGCAGAACAAGGCTGGCAAGTATGTCGCGGCGGGTGACGCGGCGGGCATGGCGGCGCTGGCCAGCGCCGAGTTCCCCTCCAAGATGCTGCCGGGCACCGATGTCCCCGATCTGCGGGTCTGGGTGTCCGATCCGGCCGGCGAGAAGGCTTACCCGATCGCCACCTTCACCTGGATGCTGTTCTACAAGGACCAGGATGACGCCAAGGCCAAGGTTCTGCGCGACTTGGTCGAATACGGTCTGACCAAGGGCCAGGCCATGGCGCCGAAGATGGGCTACATCCCGCTGCCCGAGAGCGTGGTCGCCCGGGTGAAGAAGGCGGCTGCGCTGATTCAGTAAGCCACCAAAGCGAATCGCGTCCTTTCCCCCTTTCCTCTCCTCGAGAGGGAAGGGGCGCTTTGTCACGGCTCTCAGCCAAAACCCTCTCGCTTGGTGAATCATGGCCTCGCAACCATTCGGCAACATTGATCGATCCGGCTCCGTATCCGGTCCACCCTCCGGCGGCGATTACGCCATGGATCGGGGGTTTCGCGGCATCGCCTGGGCGAGCGCTGCATTCATTCTGGTCTTGGTGGTTTACATCATCTTCGAGATCGGCGGCAAGGCGCTGCCGGCCATGTCCCAATATGGCCTTGGCTTCCTGACCTCGACCACTTGGAACGTCCAGACCGAGCAGTTCGGTATTCTTCCGCAGATCTGGGGCACGCTGTACAGCTCGTTGCTGGCCCTGATTCTCGGTGGCGTCTTCGGCATCGCCATCGCCATCTTTCTGACTCAAGACTTCCTACACAGTGGACTAGCCGCGGTTTTCCGCACCATCATCGAAATGCTGGCCGCCATTCCCTCGGTCGTGTTCGGCCTGTGGGGCATCTATGTGCTGATCCCCTTGCTGCGCCCGGTGGCCGACTGGCTGCATGGCAGTCTGGGGTTCGTGCCCTTCTTCGGCACCTCGCTCAGCGGTCCGGGACTGGCGCCCGCCGCGCTGGTGCTGGCGATCATGATTCTGCCGACGGTGGCGTCGATCTCGGTCGATTCCCTGCGCCAGATTCCCTACAAGGTCAAGGAAGCCGCCTATGGCATGGGCACCACCCGCTGGGAGGCCATCCTCAAAGTCATGTTGCCGACTGCCTCGTCGGGCATTCTGGCGGCGCTAGTGCTGGGTTTCGGCCGCGCGCTCGGTGAGACCATGGCGCTGGCCATGCTGATCGGCAACGCCAACCAAATCAGCCTGTCGCTGTTCGCCCCCGCCAATACCCTGGCCGCCTTGCTGGCGTCCAGCTTCCCCGAAGCCGGACCGGTCGAGGTGCGGGCCCTGATGTACGCCGCCCTGGCCTTGCTGGCGATCACCCTGATCGTCAATGCCGTAGGTCTGGCGGTCATGAAATTCGCCACCCGCAAATTCGAGGCCGAGCGATGAGCGTTTCTGGACCGACCGTTGAATCGAACATGCGCGATCTCATCGCCGCATCGCGACCCGCGCCCAATCTGCACCGTTCGCCTTTGGAGCTGCGGGCGCTGAAGAGCGGCATTCTGACTGCCCTGACCTGGATCGGTGCTCTGCTGGCCAGCGTGCCGCTATTCTCCGTGATCTACGAGCTGGTGGTGGCGGGCGGCTCGCGCCTGAATTGGGAAACGCTGACCGCGCTGCCGCCATCGGCGTTCGAGACCGGCGGTGGCTTCGGCAATGCGATCGTCGGGACCTTGGTCATGGTCGGCATCGCGACCCTGATCAGCGTCCCGTTGGGTATTCTGGCCGCCGTCCAGCTGGCGATCCTCGATCCCGACAGCAAGCTGACCCATACCGTCCGGTTTTTGGCCAAGGTGCTGACCGGTTTTCCCTCCATCTTGGCCGGCGTGTTCGTCTATGCCGTCATGGTGGTGACCATGAAGACCTATTCGGCTCTGGCCGGTGGTGTGGCGTTGGCGGTGCTGATGTTGCCGACCGTGGTACTGGCGGCGGAGCAGGCCATGTCGATGGTGCCGAAGAAGATGAAGGACGCCGCCTATGGCATCGGTTGCACCCGCACCCAGGTCATCCTGAAGGTGGTGCTGCCCACGGGAGCGCCCGGCATTCTGACCGGTGTGATGCTGGCGGTGGCCGGCGCGGCCGGCAACTCCGCCCCGCTGTTGTTCACCGCCCTGTTCAGCAACTACTACATGTCGAGTCTGACCGAGCCGACCGCTTCTCTGGCTATCCTGATCTTCAACTTCTCGGGCATGCCGTACGACAACCAGATCGAACTGGCGTGGGCTGCGTCCCTGGTGCTGGTCTTGATCGTACTGGTGTTCAACGTTCTTGCCCGCCTGGTCGGGCGCCAGAAATATTGATGGTTTTGCAAGGTAACCGATTATGAACGCACATTCGGAAATGAAGGTGGCCGCTGAGGTCGCCGCGCCCGCTTCCCTCGGCATCGTGATGAATTGTCAGCTCGAAAAGGTCTTCTACGGGGACTTTCTGGCGGTGCGCAACAGCGTGGTGCCGATCGAGAAGAACAAGATCACCGGATTCATCGGACCGTCTGGCTGCGGTAAGAGCACGGTGCTGCGCAGCCTCAACCGCATGAACGACCTGATCCCTATTTTCCGCTTCGAAGGCAAGGTGACCTATCACGGTCAGGACATCTACGACAAGAAGGTCGATCCGGTAGTGGTGCGCCGCTACATCGGCATGGTGTTCCAGCAGCCGAACCCGTTTGCGATGAGCATCTATGACAATGTCGCCTTCGGCCTGCGCCTGAACGGCTTCAAGGGCGACATGGACGAACGGGTGGAAAAGGCCCTGCACGGCGCGGCCATCTGGAACGAAGTCAAGGACAAGCTGAAGAACAGCGGTCTGTCCCTGTCCGGCGGTCAGCAGCAACGCCTGTGCATCGCCCGCGCCATCGCCACCGAACCGGATGTGTTGCTGATGGACGAGCCGTGCTCGGCGCTGGACCCGATCGCCACCCGACGGGTCGAGGAGCTGATGATCGAACTCAAGGAGAAATACACCATCGCGCTGGTCACCCACAACATGCAGCAGGCCATGCGGGTGGCCGACACCACGGCGTTTTTCGGGGTGGACATCTCGCAGGGTAGTCGCACCGGCTATCTGGTGGAGATGGGGCCGACCAAGAAGATCTTCGAAGAGCCCGAGCAGCAGTTGACCCGGGAATACGTCCGCGGCGAGTTTAGTTGAGGTCGGAAGGGGAGATGATGGCTAAGCGACTTCTACTGGCGGCTGTCGCCGCTTTCGGATTGGCCGGCGTGGTCGTCACCGCCTTTGGCCAGAATCCGCCGGCGTCGCCCCCCGCTCCGATGAGCGACCGGGTCACGCTGCACGGTGCCGGCGCGACCTTTCCCGCGCCGCTCTATCATAAATGGATCGACATCTACACCAAGGCCAATCCTCAGCTTGCCGTCGAGTACCTCAGTATCGGTAGCGGCGAGGGCGTCAAGCTGTTCCTGAGCGAGGCGATCGATTTCGGGGCCAGCGATTCGGCCCTAACCGATGAACAGATCGCCACGGCCAAGTCGGGGGCGATCCTGGCGCCGGTCACGGCCGGAGCCATCGTTCTGGCCTACAATCTGCCAGATCTGGGCGGAACGCTGAAGCTGAGTCGCGAGGTGTACGCCGACATCTTCCTCGGCAAGATCCGCGAATGGAACGATCCACGCATCCAGGCGCTCAATCCGGGCCTCAAACTAACGAAACAGACCATCATGCTGATTGCCCGACAGGAGAGCAGCGGCACCACCTTTGCCTTCACCAACCACCTGAGCGCGATCAGCGAAGTCTGGCGCAAAGGACCGGGCGTGGGCAAGACCGTGAACTGGCCGGGAGTGTCCAGTACGGCGCGCGGTAACGAGGGTGTCGCCGGTCGCATCAAGCAGAGCTGGGGGGCGCTCGGCTATATCGAGTATGGCTTCGCCAAGCGGTTGGGGTTGCCGATGGCGCAGCTGCAGAATCGAGCCGGTGAATATGTCGCGCCCGGTCCCGACAGCGGCCAGGCGGCGCTGGAGGCCAATGTCAATCAGATTCCCGACAATCTGCGGGTGTTCCTGCCCGATCCCGCAGGGAAGGATTCCTATCCGATCGTGACCTTTACCTGGCTGTTGCTGCACGGTCAGTACGCCGATCCGCGCAAGAGTGCGGCGCTCAAAGGCTTTGTCGATTGGGCCTTGACCGACGGCCAGGGCTTCAGTGGTGGCGAAGGCTATATTCCATTGCCTGCCGATGTGGCGACACTGGCCCGCACGGCGGTGGACCGCATTCGGTAAGCCATGGGCTTGCTGAACTTGCCAGCGGTCGAATCTTCTCTGCGTCAAGTGCAACGGGAATTCGAGGTGCTCAACCGGCAATTGAGTGGGCAGCGGGATCCCATGAGCGACGAGGTGGTTGCCAACCTGCTGGCAGGCTATGCCTTCGTCGATACCCTGGTCGAGGAGGGTATCGACGTTTTCGTCATGGGTCAGCATAAGTATCTGCTCGAGTTGAACAACATCGTCCTGTGCGGCCAGGACCAGACCCTGCGGGCGGAGTTCGCCGGCTTGATCGCAGCGACCAGGGAACGGTTCTACGACGAGCCCGGCGGCGGTATCGAGGATCTGGTGGAATGGCGGGCGCGCCATCGCGATCTGCCGGTGTGGGATCGGGCCGCCGGCTTGTACGTCTGGACGCTCAGCAAACCGCAACTGTTCATCGAAGGCAACCACCGGACCGGCGTGCTGATGGCCAGCTATGTGTTGTTGCGCGGCGGCAAGCCGCCGTTCGTGCTGTCGCCCGACAACGCCGCCGCTTATTTCGAACCGTCCACGGTCGTGCGCAATATCGGCAAACTGGGACCGGTGGCCCTGTTTCGGCTGCCGGGGCTGATTCGCCGTTTTGCCCGATTCCTGCAGGATCAGGCCAATCCCGCCTACCTGCTGGCTCCGGGAACGCCAGGCGTTGCGCCGTCTCCGCGTCCTGATCCTGATCGCCACCCTCTTGCCAACCCCACCCAGGGTCACAACGATACCGTACCCTAGGGCGACGCTCCTCAAGGAACATCAAGGAACATCTATGTCCGCCAAGACTCCCGAATCCGAAACTGGCCTGAACTTGATGCGAGTCAAGCCCAAACGCAGCGAAGGCCGGCACCGGTCCGCTACGGACAAGAGCAATCAAATACTGGCCCCGCGCGAAGGGTTGTTGGCCCACGCCTGGCGCGATCGCGATCTGAGTTGGCTCGATTTCAACTGGCGGGTGCTGCACGAGGCGCTGGACGAGCGCACGCCCCTACTCGAGCGGCTCAAGTTCCTGGCCATCTTCACCTCGAATCTCGACGAGTTCTACATGAAGCGGGTCGGTTTGTTGCGCGGCGTGGCCCAAGTGCACAGCGAGGACGATCCGGTGTTTCGCGGTGGCAGCGCGCGCGATCGCCTAGCGCAGATCCGCGCCATCGTGATCTCGCAGCTGGCGGAGCAGGCCCGTTGTTATCGGGAATTGCTGCCTGCCCTGGCCAGCCACGGCATCGTTCTGGCCGAATGGAGCGAGTTGACCGCCGCCCAGCGGGAAGAAGCTGCGAACTATTTCGACCGCAATGCCTCGCCGGCGCTGACGCCGCTGGGCATGGACCCGGCCCATCCCTTTCCCTTCATGTCGAACCTGTCGACCAACTGGGGTTTCATTCTGCGCAATCCCGACACCGATGAATATGTCCCGGTGCGGGTGAAGATTCCGACCATGCTGCCGGCCTGGATTCCGCTCAAGGCCGACGCTGCGGCCGGCGAGCGCCGTTTCCTGCGGCTGGACGATCTGATCCGGCACAGCACCGATAAACTGTTTCCCGGCATGGAGCTGATCGACGCGACCCAGTTCCGCATTTTGCGCAATGCGGAAATCGAGCTGGACGAGGAAGAGGAGAGCCTGCGGGAAGCGGTGTCGGACGCGTTGCAGCAACGCCGCTTCCAGCCAGTAGTACGCATGGATCTCGCTCCGGACGCCAACCCGGCCTTGCGCCAAGGGTTGATGGACCGCTTCGAGCTGACCGACAACGATGTCTACGATCTGCCGGGCCTGCTCGACTACACCGGGCTGTTCCAGATCGCCGGCCTCGATGTGCCGGCCTTGCGCGATCCGCACTGGTCTCCGCTGCCGCCGCTGCGCCTGCCGACCGAGGAAGTGGACATCTATGCCGCGATCCAGGCTGGCGACTTGCTGCTGCACCATCCCTACGAAAGCTTCGACATGAGCGTCGAGGATTTCATCAGCGATGCCGCCATCGATCCGCAGACAGTGGCGATCAAGATGACCGTTTATCGAGTCGGCGACGATACTCCCTTCGTGCGCTCGCTGATTCGAGCAGCCGAGGCCGGCAAGCAGGTCGCTTGCGTGATCGAATTGAAAGCGCGTTTCGACGAGGCTCGCAATCTGCTGTGGGCGCAGGAGCTGCAAAAGGTCGGTGCGCATGTCACTTATGGCGTGATGGGGCTGAAAACCCATACCAAGGTGGCGCTGGTGGTGCGCAAGGAAGGGCGCGATTTGCGTTGCTATGCCCATATCGGCACGGGCAATTATCACGTCAAGACCGCGCGGCTCTATACCGATGTCGGCCTGTTGACCAGCGATCCGGTCATTACCGCCGATGTCGTCAATCTGTTCCACTACCTGACCGGCTGTTCCCGCGCGCCGCAGTTCAAGAAACTGCTGGTGGCCCCCATCAATATGCGGCAACGATTTTTGGAAAGTATCGAACGGGAAATCGAGTATTATCGCGCCGGCCGACCGGCCCGCATCATTGCCAAGATGAATCAGGTGGAGGATCTGGAGATGGCGCGCGCCCTGTCGGCGGCATCCCAGGCTGGTGTGCCGATCGACTTGATCGTGCGCGGTTTTTGCTGTTTGGTGCCGGGTGTGCCTGGCTGGACGGAAAACGTGCGGGTGCGTTCGATCATCGGTCGTTTCCTGGAGCACTCGCGCATTTTCCATTTCGCGAATGGCCAGGACGACCCGCTGGCAGGCGAATTCTTCATCGGCTCGGCCGACTGGATGCACCGCAATCTGTCGGGTCGGGTCGAGGCGGCGACGCCGGTGGAAGACCGGGCGGCGCGGGAACGGTTGTGGGAGATTTTGGACATCTGTCTGCAAGACCAGCGGCAAGCGTGGCTGATGCAAGCCGATGGCAGTTATGTCCAGTGCCAGCCGGCGGCCGACGCCACCGGGCCGGCGGCGGTCGGCATCCATGCCTGGCTGATGGATCTGACTCGGCGGCGCGCGCCGACCAGCTGAGCGATGCCAATGGAGCGGCGGTGATCCTCTCCGGCCGTCGCTCGATCTGATAACGAACAAGATGGTGAATGTGTGCGAATTTCTTTTGATCTCGACGACACTCTGATTTGCGATCCTTCCGTGCCTGCTGAGCAGCACGTCTCGTGGTGGCGTCGCTGGCGCTATCCCGAACGGCTCCGCAGTGGCACGCGGTCGCTGATGGCTGCGCTGATGCGGCGGGGGTGCGAGATTTGGATCTATACTTCGTCGGGACGCTCCCCACGCTATTTGAAATCCTGGTTTTCCAGCTGCGGGATTTCAATCGAGGGGATCGTCAATCTGGACCGGCACGAACAGATCGTCGGTCTGCGCGGGCCATCGAAATTTCCGCCGGCCTTCGGCATCGATTTACATATCGACGACTCGAAGGGTGTGGCGATGGAAGGCAAAAGCCATCAATTCCCCGTATTGATCATCGACCCGAACGATCCGCATTGGGTCGAACGGGTGCTGGACGAGGTCGATACGCTGATCGAATCCAATGGCCGGTGGCAGGAGCGGCGCTCCTTGTTGAACCAGCCGTTCGATCTGGGGCAATTCTTTCGCGATTGCTTGGCTCGACTGTCGTCGTCGGAGCAGCGCATTCCGGCCTACGCTGTCGCCATCGCCAAGCCCGATTCCCTCTGAACGTTTTCGTCAGACCGAACTGAACAGGAATCACTGTGTACTACCACTATTATTCTTCCGCCGATTGGGAAAAGATCATGGCGTTTTCCGCCAACAGGGAAACGCCGTTCCTGGTCGTGCTGCTGGATAAGGTTCAGCAGAAATATCAGGAATTTCGCCGGTATTTTCCAGCGGCAAAGATCTATTACGCCGTCAAGGCCAATCCTGAGATCGAAGTGCTGAGCGTATTGCGCGACCAGGGTTCCTGTTTCGATATCGCGTCGATTTTCGAGTTGGATCGCATGCTCGAATTAGGGGTATCAGCCGATCGGATGAGCTTCGGCAATACCATCAAGAAGGCCCGACACATTCGCGAATCCTATGAAAAGGGCGTTCGGCTGTTCGCCAGCGATTGCGAGGCGGATATCCGCAATATCGCCAGAGAAGCACCGGGTTCGCGGGTTTTCATTCGCCTGCTGATGGATGCGGTGAGCTCCGATTCCGATTGGCCGCTGTCGCGGAAATTCGGTTGTCAGCCGCGCATGTCTGCGGACCTGATGATATTGGCGGCCGATTTGGGCCTGGAGCCCTATGGGGTATCGTTTCACGTCGGTTCGCAACAGCGGGAAATCCCAGCCTGGGAGGCGGCGATTGCCCAGGTCCAGCTGTTGTTCGACAGCATGGCGAAAAAGAACATCCCTCTGCAAGCGATCAATATGGGCGGTGGCTTTCCCGCCGACTATCTGGTCAAGGCCAATCCGCTGTCGGTGTATGCGGAAGAGATCAGCCGCTATCTGAGCCAGTATTTCGGCCAATCAATTCCCGAGATCTATCTAGAGCCGGGGCGTGGCCTGGTCGGCGAAGCCGGCGTTTTGGTCAGTGAGGTGGTAACAATCGCCAAGAAAACGAAGACCGATCTACGGCGCTGGATCTATACCGATGTCGGTATCTTCAATGGTCTGATGGAAACGGTGGGGGAATCCATCAAGTATCCGATCTACGCCGAGAAGAGTGGCGATACCGGCGATGTCATCATCGCCGGGCCGACCTGCGACAGCATGGACATCATGTACGAACATTTCAAATACCAGTTGCCGCTGTCGCTGGAAAGCGGTGATCGGCTGTATTGGCTATCGACCGGCGCTTATACCGCTTCCTACAGCGCTGTCGAATTCAACGGTTTCCCGCCACTGAAGACGTATTGCCTGTAGCCTGTAACAGCCGCTCCGCTCTGGTATCGCCTGTGACCTCAACGGGCGAAGTAAGAGCGGGCGATGGCTTCTACATGAGCCCGAACCAGAATATTGCCGGGGATATCGCCAAAGACATTGCCTTTCGGCGTGTTGCAATGCACGCCCGAGTTGGTGGCGGCATGGATGATTTCATGGGCCAGGCAATAGCCGCCGGGATCGGCATTGACGCCAATCATGCAGTAGGGCAGCCAGTTTGAATTCAATACAGTGATGCCGTAACCGGCATCCTTGAACTGACAGAAAAACACCGGCAAGCGCTGGCGTTTGTCGGCCGTGGCTTGGTCGTTGAAGATTGCGGCCCCTTGGTTTCGCAGCCAGTTGTAGTCATACGGGGTGTTTTGGGGATCGTTGACCAGCAACTGGGTCGGGTCGCCAGGAATTTGAATGGTGTGACTGGCTTGGCGCGTTTTGGGATAGATATCCAGGCCCAGTCCGTGTTCGGCAAAGAGTTGTTCGGCAGTCTTGAGCACTTTTTGCGAAGTGTCCTGATAGTAGTTCGAGACCCAGAACAGCGTGAGCCTGACCGTGGTTTTGCCAGGATGCACGTAATGAGGGTCCCACTGGTCACTCTTCTTCATCGGATAAATTTCTCCTTGAGATCGGGTGTCTACGTGGCTGAATGATCTTCACCAAAAAGATTAAGGGAATTTCAGAATAATTCCATGATCGGGTAGCCTGGCGTGATATTTTTCCAGCTTTGCGCCCGAGCAGGATGACGAATCACGGCGCTGCATGGTCCAACACATGGCATTAGGGGAGAGCTGGGTAACTTCACGGCAGGGTTGGGCACTGGGAGAAAGCGAATGAGCGAGTCCAGCATTCACGGTGGTTGCCCACTCACGACGAGTATCCGGCATCCTGGTGAACGAGCCGTCGGTCAGGTCTGGCGCGTCCTGTCGCCTGACTGACGCCTCTGTGTCGATGATGTCGATTCAGCTTTCCGCGCTGAAGCCGTCGTGGAAAACGACCTTGCCTTGCGGAACGCGTCCGTCGAAGGACCGCACGAAGAAGACCTGCGGCGGCACGCCTTCCAGCACCAGCTTCGAGGTGTTGGCGAATCCGAATTTCTTATAGTAATCCGGATGCCCGACCAGACAGCATCCTTGCGCCTTCATATCTTTCAGCTGTGACAAGCCTGTCTGTATCAGGGCTTTGCCGATGCCTTGCCGCTGGTATTCCGGTAATACCGAGATGGGCCCGAGGCCATACCAGTTCGGCGTGCCGTCCGAAAGAGTGACTGGGGAGAAGGCGATATGTCCCACCACCCGCCCATCGATTTCCGCAACCATCGATACCGAAAGGGCCTTGGCGGCGCGCAGCGCTGCGATGATGAATTGCTCGGTGTGATTGCTGATCTTCAGCGTTTTGAAGGCGGCGACCGTGACTGCGCTGATGGCCTCGATATCGGCGTCGATCTCGTTCCTGATGACAAGCTTTGCTTTCATTCGTTTTATTCCTCTTACGCAAGCTGACGGGGTGCGGATAAGCGGTCGGGGTGGCAAGGGCTTGGCGGGTCGATCGCAGTCCCCCAACGGATCTGCGCCTACGCTTTGCGCCCCGGTGCTGCAGTGGCTGACACCCGGAGTTCTGACAGCGTGGTTGCAATCGAGTTTGCTGCACTGTAGCATTTCGCTCAGACGGTTCCCCCAAGTGGGATGAAAAGGGAACACGGTGCGCTTGACCAGCGCAAAACCGTGGCTGCCCCCGCAACTGTAAGCGACGAGCCGACGCTCACCCTATGCCACTGGTCGGATGGAACGACCGGGAAGGCCGAGCGGAAAGCCCTGACTCGCAAGCCAGGAGACCTGCCGTCAATTGCGTCACCTACCTTTGGACGGGGTGTGTCAGGGGTGCGGTCTACCGTTTTGGTGACGCCTCGTGCGTTGCTATGCGTTAGGTCCGCTGATCGGGTGACATGCTCATGCCTGCAGATGTTCGGTCTCGGCCGCTATACCAGACCGATCGGCATTTGCCGCCTTTTGGCGCTGCCATCGTTGTCCTTGCGCTTAGCAGACGCTGTTTCCATTTGTTTCCGACAAATGTTGACGGAGTCTGTCCATGCCTTTCGGCTTTATCCTTCTCTGTTCAGGAACATTACGCTCTCGCCTGTCGTTGTCTGGTGGCATCGGTTTTTGTTTAACGGGCCTGTCTCTGGCAACGCCGCAGGCCATCGCATTCGATAGCGATGCTGCGACCGATACCCTGACCGATGTCGTCGTCACTTCGACCAAGATCGATATTCCGGCGCAATATTCGACCCAGTCGGTCACGGTCATTACCGAAGAGCAGATCAAGGAAAGAAATTTCTCCGATACCACTGCGATATTGCGCGAACTCGGCAATGTCCAATTCAAGCAGGCAGGCGGTCCGGGGCAATTCAACTATCCAAAAGCCAGGGGACTGCCCAGTGCCTACTTTCTGGTCGTGGTGGATGGGGTCAAGATCAACGAAGGCATGTCGTCCGGCGTCGGCAATTTCATCGGCCAAATCAATCCAAAGCTGATCGAACGAATCGAGATTCTGCGGGGTCCGGAGGCGGACTTGTATGGCGCCGATAGCGTCGCTGGGGTCATCTCGATCACCACCAAGGGTGCGTTGCCGGGTACTCATCCAGAATTGGGTGCCGAGTACGGCTCGTTGAACTGGAAACAGGGCTATGGTTCGTTGCGGGGCACCCAGGGTGATTTCGGCTATTCGCTCAATCTGGCCTATATCGATAGCGATGGCGTTCACGATGACGAGTTTTATCGGAATTTCTCTCCGCAGCTCAAAGTCGATTACAAGCAAGGAAACTGGTTGTCCGTAGAAGGCAGTTTGCTCTATATGGATACCAACTTCAATTATGCGGAACTGCGAGAATCTTATGCACAGGATTCGCCTGAAACGCCATGGTGGGCCTTTCAATTGCCAGATCCCAATCAGTATAACCAAAACCAGCAAACGATTGGTTCAATCAATATCAAGAATCAATTGAGCGATAATCTGCGCCAAAAGGCGCTCATCGGCTGGAGTCGAAAAAAGAATTCCAACAAGGATGCCGACGACGGTCTGTTAGGTTATGTATCGGCGCCAACAGACGATTTTACCTTGGACTATACCCATTACTATAGCAAGGGTGAATCAGTGCCAGTTTACGATACTGGCGATGGCAAGCCTTATTTCTATGAAAACGAGAATTTCCAATTCGATTACAACTTGCTATGGGATTCAAAACTGGCGACAGGCAAGAATACCGTATTGTTCGGCTATGAGTATTATGACCAGTCTGGTAAGACGTGGGGGAAATACGGCGATCTCGATGCCGATAATCACAGCAGCGCCTTTTATATAAACGATGTCCTGGCATTGCTCAACGATGCCATGGTCTTGCGCGTTGGCTTGCGCAATAACCAGGATGCGCAATATGGCAGTCATACCACCGGCAAGGTTGGCGCATCCTATACCTTCAAGGACGCCGGTAGCACGGTATTCGCCAATTATGGCACGAGCTTCAAAGCACCCAGTTTTTCCCAGCTGTTCGATCCAACTTACGGCAATCCCAATGTGCAGCCTGAGGAAGGTCGTACCATCGAAGCCGGCCTGCGCCAGGCCTTCCTGGCCAAACGGCTGAATTTCGAGCTGACCTATTGGCATACTCAGCTGGACGACATCATTACCTTCATTGGTCAAGTCAATCCCGATGGCACTTATGGTGGTACCTATGTCAACCGGGATAATGGCCAAAGCCAGGGGGTGGAATTAGTCGGCAATTATTGGATCGACCAGAATTGGAGCTTGAACGGCAACTATACCTATACCGATTCCTGGAGTGAAGAAGACGGTGTGCGCTACCGAACGGTGCAAGTCGCTTACAATACCGCCAATCTGGGTGTGAATTATCAGCAGGATCGTTATTCGCTCGGTGCCAATGTCTATTACAACGGTCCCCGTTTACGTTGGAATGGCGATAAGGAAACCGATGCCTATACTACAGTCTCGGTATTTGGCCGAGCCAAAATCAATCAAGCGTTCACGGTTTATGGCCGAATCGACAATCTCTTCAATGAAGATATCGTCGAAGAAATTGGCTACGAGCAGCCAGGCATTTATGCTCTGGTGGGATTGGAATGGAAACTGTAGATTTCAATACTCGCAGCTATTCGCTTGCTGCGAGTATTGAGACGATATTTTGATGGCTCTCGTATCTTTCACGTCATGGAAGTCGGAGATGCGACATATTGTCGCATTCCAAATATGCATACCCCTCGCTAATATCAGCCGCTTTTCATGCGGTAATAACTCGAGAACAGTACAGATTCGATCTGTAAGAGTGATTTTAGCGAAGGGGATATGTCAAGTGAGCAAGAAATTTGTAATACATCTGTTCGTCATGGGTGTGATGACGATTTTGACCAAAATAGCTTGGGGGTGGGATGACAGCCCATTACTGGATGAGGTGGTCGTCACCGCGCCACGCCTGACAGATCGAACATTGAACATGACAACGCTCGATACTAACGATCTTGCTTCGAAGCGGTATGTCACCAGCGATACGGCAAGCTTGCTGCGCGATGTGCCCGGTGTATCACTCCAAGGCGCTGGCGGTATTTCCAGTTTGCCGGTGATTCACGGTTTGGCGGATGATCGAGTTCGCACCCAGGTAGACGGTATGGATCTGATGACAGCTTGCCCGAATCACATGAATCCGGCTCTTTCCTATATTTCACCGACTCAAGTGGGAAAAATCACGGTGTATGCTGGTATCACCCCGGTTAGTGTCGGGGGCGATAGTCTTGGCGGGACGATTCAAATCGAATCCATGGCACCGGTATTTGCCAGTTCTGGCCAAGACAATATCGTCAGTGGCCAACTGGGCGCTTTTTACCGCAGCAATGGTGAGATCTTGGGTGCTAATGCCATAGTAACGCTGGCCAGTGAAAAGCTGAATTTGACTTATAGCGGATATACCGTCGATGCCAGTAATTACAGCGCTGGTGGCAATTTCAAACAGTCGGGTCCAGCGGCCTTGGGAAGAGGTTGGCTGGATGGTGATGTGGTGGGTTCTTCTGCCTACCAGGCGACTAACCAATCACTCGGTATTGCCTATCGTGAGGCTAATCACCTTTTTACTGCCAAGGTGGATGTGCAGAATATCCCTGATGAAGGATTTCCGAATCAGCGGATGGATATGACCGAAAATGACAATACCATCGTCAATCTTGGTTATACCGGGCAATATCAGTGGGGTCTATTGGAGGCGCGTACTTACTATCAGACGGTCGATCATGAGATGCAGTTTGGCGATGATAAGCAATACTATTATGGTACTCCAGCGACTATTCCTGGCATGCCAATGAATACCAAAGCCGATACCATCGGGGCTTTGCTCAATGCCGCCATCGATCTATCAGAACGCGATATTCTCAAGATTGGCGGTGAATATCAGGGCTATCGCTTGGATGATTGGTGGCCACCATCCGGTGGCAATATGAGTCCCAATACCTTTGAAAACATCAACGATGGCAGTCGTGATCGTTATGCGATTTTTGGGGAATGGCAGACGAACATGAATCCACAGTGGATGAGTTTATTAGGGGTGCGCCACGAAACTGTGCTGACTGATACGGGTAATGTTCATGGCTATGCCGAAACCAATGGCATGGGTACGATGGTCAATAACCAACTCATCGATAGCACCACATTCAACAGTCAGAATCATCGCAAGACCTTCCAGAATTGGGATCTAGCAGCCTTGTTGCGTTTTACCCCTGATGCAACGCAAACCTATGAGATCGGACTAGCACAGAAATCACGCGCTCCTAATCTGTACGAGCTTTACACTTGGTCGACTTGGAGTATGGCGGCGGTCATGAACAACACGGTAGGCGATGGTAATGGCTATATCGGTAATCTCGATCTAGAGTCAGAGGTTGCCCATATCCTGAGCGCCACGTTCGATTGGCATACTCCGGATCGTGCTTGGCAGTTGAAAGCGACTCCATACTATAGCCATGTCACCGATTATATCGATGCGATGCGTTGCGCCTCCGGCGCATCCTGTACGGCTATAAATGCCACCACGACCGATCAGTTTGTCGTGTTGCAATACGTCAATCAGCCAGCGCGAATTTATGGTATCGATGTATCGGGACGCATGCCTCTGGGCAAGAACGAGTGGGGCGACTTTGGTTTGACGGGAGTGTTGAGTTATGTGAATGGTACGAACCTTGATACTGATGACGGCCTTTACAATATCATGCCGCTGAGTGCGGCTTTGACTTTGACCCATCAGTTGGGGCGCTGGAATGGCAATATGCAACTGGTGATGGCACAGGAAAAAGACGATGTTTCCGAAGTTCGCAATGAGATCAACACCCCAGGGTATGGCTTGTTGAATCTGAATGGTAGCTATTCATGGCAGAAAACGCGCTTGGATTTCGGTGTCGAGAATGTATTTGACAAATTGTACTACGTGCCGAACGGTGGTGCTTATACCGGTCAAGGGAAAACCATGTCGATTAATGGTATTCCATGGGGTATCGCGGTCCCCGGTTTGGGGCGTTCATTCTATGCAGCTGTCAGCTTCAATTTTTGAGCGTGGAATTTGAGAGAGATTGGGATGGAAACTGTGAGCATCTATTTCCGTCAGATGGACGCGATCAGTCTGACAACAGCTGCGATTCTTCTGATCATGTCGATCATGACCTGGTCGGTGATTCTGCTGAAATACGGCGATTACCGTCGGCAGCGACTGGCTGAACGGCGCTTTCTGGATTGGTTCTGGCCGCAACCCGCCCAGAACCAGGTGCTTGCCGCCCAGCCCAACCATGCTCTGATTCGGCTGGCGCAGACCGGGTTGGATATCGCCCGCCGCTGTGCCCGATCGTCCCGTGCTGACGAGCTGGATGCCTGGGTGACGCGTGCCTTGCGACAGGCGCTCGATGCGGAAAGCGCCGCGCTGGAGTTTGGGATGACCGTGTTGGCGACGGTGGGCAGCACCGCACCGTTCGTCGGTTTGTTCGGCACGGTCTGGAGCGTGCACCATGCGCTACTGGCGCTCGGCAACAGCGGTCAGGCGACGCTCGATCAGGTGGCGGGACCGGTGGGGGAGGCGCTGGTCATGACCGGCGCGGGGTTGGCGGTCGCGATTCCGGCAGTGGTCGCCTATAACCTGTTCGCCCGCGCCAACCGCTTGCGGCTCGTGGCGCTGGATGGTTTCGCCTACGATCTACACGCTTTCCTGCTGGCCGGAATGCCGCCGCCGCACCGCACCGACCCCACGCCAGCGGATCAAGCTGTGGGCGTGATCCAGCCTGCCCATGCGGAGCGCGGCTGATGGCGTTCGGCAGTTTTCAGCATGGTCGCCACAGCCAACCCGTGGCCGAGATCAACACCACCCCGCTGGTCGATGTGATGTTGGTGTTGCTGGTGATTTTTATGATCACCCTGCCGCTCATCACCCAGCGCCTGACCGTCGATTTGCCCAGGGCGGATGTCGCGGGCTCAGCGGCGACGGAAGGTCCGCCGCCGGTGGAATTAGGCATCGATGCGGCCGGGCAACTGTCCTGGGATGGCGTCGCCGTGAGCACGGCCGATTTCGAGTCGCGCTTGCAGACCGCCGCGCAGCAGGAGCCCAGGCCGGAGCTGCATCTGTACGCCGACCGGAATACACCCTACCAGCGCTTGGCCGAGGTGATGGCTGCCGCGCAACGTCATGGCCTGACCCGGATCGGGTTCGTCACCGAACCTGGGATTCCCAAAGAGCGCTAGCGATCATGCAACCTGGCCTTGGACAACGACTGGCGATGGCGGGGTTATCCGCGCTGGCGCATCTCGGGGTGGCCGGGTTGGGGTTGACTTTGATCATGGCGCTGCCTTCCACGCCGCCCAAGCCATTGCCGGTGACCGTGATGCTGTTACCGGCGCGCGCGATCCAGTCGGGGGGCGCGACTGGGTCGGTGGCAGCTACATCAGAAGTGCCGGAGATGGCCTCGGCAACCGTTTCGTCACCTGCTACCCCAGCGGTGGCTGAGTTTGCGCCAGCGCCCCCGCTTGCTGTGCTTCCAGTTGCCCAGGTTCCTCCGCCTGCCAAACCGGAACCGAGACTGAAGCCCGCGTCGAAACCGAAGCCCAAGCCTAAGGTGGAATCCCCGCCCGCGCCGGAGCCGAAGCCCGCGCCCAAGGTGAAATCCCAGCCCACGCCGAAACCGAAGCCTGCGTTGGCGCTCAAGAAGTCGTCACCTAAACCGGTTGTATCCAGCGCGCCGACTGTACGCGGACATGAAGCGGAAACTGCGCTGCCAGCTGCGGCTGTGTCAGGATCGATGGCTGGTGCGATGACCATGGCGACGGGCGCGGGCGGCGGTCACACCCAGGCCGGCACGGCAATCGGTTCAGGCGCGCAGGGCGCGGCCGTTTCCGGTGCTGGTCTGGGCGACAGCAAACCAGCGCCCGCCTATCGCCCCGAACCTGTTTATCCCGCTTTCGCCCGTCGTTTGGGTTACGAGGGCAGGGTAGTCCTGCACATTCAGGTGATGGCGACTGGATCGGTGGGGACCGCCCGTATCGAACGCAGCAGCGGTTATGCCGTGCTGGATGAAGCGGCTTTGGAGTCCGTCAAACGCTGGCGATTCAAGCCGGCCCAGCGCGGCGGCCAGCCGGTGGACGCAACCTTGCTGGTGCCGATCACTTTCAAGCTACAAGGTCAAGGGTGATTTCATGCCGCTCTCGTTGCCAACCTGCCTGGCCGATGGCCAGCTCCCCCTTCTGCTGCTGCGCCAACTGGTTTTGAGCCTGCTGTGCCTGCTGGTCCTGGCGGGGGACGGGTGGGCCGATAAGCCGGCCGCCGCACCACCGGCCATGAATCTGACCAACGGCTGTGTGGAACACTACGACCCCAATGTTGACTATTTTCCGGAGAAAGCCACGTTGGCTTATGCCAAAGGCTTTGCCTTGCAATACTTCAAGCATTACAAGGTATTGACCGTTACCATGCCATGGCCCGAGGCCAAGGAAAGTTTCCGCTATATCCTGGTGCAATGTGGCACGCCGGTTCCAGAAGACACTGGCGGTGCCCAAGTAATCGAAATTCCCATTCGCTCCATCGCCATCCTGTCCACCACCCATTTGTCGCATCTGGAATTATTGGGAGCTTTGGATCGGCTGGTTGCGGTCAGCACCTATGACAATGTGTATTCTCCTGCTGCGCGTCGTCGCATCGATGCCGGTCAAGTAGCGGAAGTCGGGCGTGGTCCCAGCATCAACCTCGAAACCCTGCTCGATCTGAATCCGGACCTAGTGACCGCTGTCGGCCATGATCAACCGCAGTACAACAGCCATCCGCTGTTAAGCAATGCCGGGGTCCATGTGGTCATCAATTCCGAATACGTGGAACCGAATCTGTTAGGTCGCAGTGAATGGCTGAAGCTCACCGCTGCTTTTCTCAACCAGGACGGACGATCTCAGCACCTATTCGCTGGCATGGTCCAGCGTTATCAGGGATACGCCGCGCAGCTTCGCGATCTACCTACCGCGCAGAAGCCGACGGTGTTGGGCGGGTTTCTGCAACGCGATGTCTGGTACGTGCCCGGTGGCGATAGCTATATCGCGCAATTGGTGGCGGATGCCGGCGGCGTTTATTTATGGGCCAATGATGCACATCGCGCCAGCATTCCGCTCAGTTTCGAAGCGGTTTACGAACGAGCGGGAGATGCCGATGTCTGGTTCACCAGCAATCAGGACTGGTTCAAACGGGCGGATTTGCTAGCCGCCAACCAACGTTACGCCGCTTTCAAGGCGTTTCGGGACAAACGAGTTTACAACAACAACGCCCGCCTGAATGACTATCAAGCCAATGACTATTGGGAAGCAGGGATCGTCGAACCCGATGTGCAATTGGCCGATGTGATCAAAATTCTGCATCCCGAAATCCTGCCCGATCACACTCTGAAATATTATCGGTGGTTACCGTGAGCGCGACGCTGGATACCGTTCATGTACCACCCACCGCGAGTCAGACCCGTAGCGATCTTTGGCGCTGGAGTCTGCTCGGGGGATTAGCAATAGCCCTGGTCGCTGCGTTTTTCCTCAATGTGGCTTTTGGTTCGGTGCGTATCCCTTTATCCGAGATCATCACCATCCTGACCGGCGGCGAGGCCAGCAAGCCGAGTTGGAGCTATATCGTGCTGGCGTTTCGTCTGCCCAAGGCTCTGACTGCGATCCTCGCCGGTGCGGCGCTGGCGGTCAGCGGTCTGCAAATGCAGACGCTGTTTCGCAATCCGCTGGCCGATCCCTACATTCTGGGCATCAACGCTGGCGCCAGTCTGGGTGTGGCGCTGGTGGTTCTAGCCACCGGTGCGGCCACCGGTTTTCTGTCCAATGTCGGCCTGTTGGGCGATCTAAGTCTGATCGCGTCCGCCATTGCCGGGGCCAGTCTGGTCACCGGACTGGTCATCGTCGCTGCCCGCTGGTTGCGCCACGCCATGACCCTGCTGATCCTGGGCCTGATGCTGGGCTACGCCACCAGCGCAATCGTCAGCATCCTGATCTATTTCAGCGTTCCCGAACAGATTCAGGCATATATCGCCTGGACCTTCGGCAGCTTCGGCGGCGTGACGTGGCGGCAGTTGCTGATATTGGCTCCGGTCATCGGCGCGGGGCTGTTGCTGGCCGTGCTATTGACCAAACCGCTCAATGCCTTGCTGTTGGGTGAAGCCTACGCCCGCAGCATGGGCGTCGATGTCCAGCGCGTTCGCTTTTGGCTCATCGCCGGCACCTCGGTGCTGGCTGGCGCCGTCACCGCTTTCTGCGGTCCCATCGCTTTCCTCGGCGTGGCGATTCCGCATCTGTGCCGCGCCCTGTTGCACAGCTCGGATCACCGCCTGTTGGTGCCGGCGACCCTGCTGATGGGCGGTCTGGCCGCTTTGTTGGCCGATCTGGTGGCCAGCATGCCGGGTAGCCGCACCATTTTGCCTTTGAATGCGGTGACCGCCCTGCTGGGTGCGCCGATCGTGGTGTGGATCGTGTTGCGTCGGGACGGACCGCGTTCGGATTTTTCGAGCTAAAGGATGCGGCATCATGTCTGAACCCATTCTGCAAACCGACGATCTGGCGATCGGCTATCGAACTCGCCGCCACGCCCCGCACCTGGTGGCCGAACGGCTCGATCTCCGTCTGTATCCCGGAGAACTGGTCTGTTTGCTGGGTCCCAACGGTGCGGGAAAATCAACTCTGTTGCGCACCCTGGCCGGCATGCAACCGCCATTGCGGGGACAGCTGCGACTGGCGGGAACCGATCTGTATCGGTTGTCACCACAGGAATTGGCACGCCGTCTGGCGGTGGTGCTGACCGATCGGGTTGAAGTGGGCAACTTGTCGGTCCGCACCCTGACCGCGTTGGGGCGCTATCCCCATACCGGTTGGAGCGGACGGTTGACGCCACGCGATGAGGTGGCTATCGATCAGGCGCTGATGGCGGTCGGCATCGCCGATTTTGCCGCGCGCTCCGTCCATGAGCTGAGCGACGGCGAGCGACAGAAAGTCATGATCGCCCGCGCCCTGGCACAGGAACCGCAACTGCTATTACTGGACGAACCGACCGCCTTTCTGGACTTGCCGCGCCGGGTGGAATTGATGGGCTTGTTGCGGCGGCTGGCGCGGGAGGGGGAACGGGCCGTGTTGCTCTCCACCCACGATCTGGATCTGGCCTTACGCGGCGCTGATCAACTGTGGTTGCTACAGCCGGAGGGTTCGATCCAGGTTGGTGTACCGGAAGAATTAGTGCTGAATGGCGCGTTTCAGCACGCGTTTCGCGGCGCTGGCGTCGCCTTCGATGCCTGCACCGGCGCGTTTGTATTCCAGCATCCGCCGATGGGCCGGATCGATCTGGTCGGTCACGATCTGGCGGCAGTGTGGACCCGACGCGCGCTGGAACGGGAAGGCTTCGTGGTCAGTGGCCATGAAGATCCTCCCGCCACACTGCGGGTCGCGATTCACGACCAGGAGGGCCAAACGGTGTGGCGACTGCACCATGAGGACACTTATCAGGACTTTCCGACCCTGTCTCAGACCCTACGCGGGGTAAAAACCCATTGGTTCGCCGCGAGGACCGAGCAATGACGCCGATGGACGAGACTGTTTCCCGCTGTCCTTTATGCGGACAGCCGAATGAATGCGGCATGGCGGCGGGCCAATCGAGCTGCTGGTGTTTCGAGACCCAAATCCCGCCCGAGGTCCTGGAAAGAGTGCCACCCGAGCTGCGCGGCGTCGCCTGCGTCTGCAAAGCCTGCGCGACCGGGCAACGTAACCCCGAACAAATCCTGGAACGTCTGCACGAACTGTTGCGGAAACGTTCCTGAAGCGATCACGTTTTTCCATCAACCGGCTTTGGCCGAGGAGATTTGCAACCATGGCTCACATTGAACAGGCCGAACACTTGCGTCGTGATTTGGTGGCGTATCGCGATCGCATCCAAGCACTGGTCGATCATCTCGATCAAGGATTGTCCTGCGCCGAACTGCTGTACACGGTGCAGGACTGTTATCGCGCGCTGGGTCAGATCCGCGACGAATTACTGATCGAGCATGTCACTCATCATTTGGCCGAGGAAGACGATCGCAGCCGGCGTGATCAGGCAGCGCAGGAAATCGCCGCCTTGTTTTCTCGATAAGCGCTAAACGCTTTGCTTTCCTGTTCATGAACTGCAAGGCCGTGCGTCGGTTCGAGATCCGAAATGCTGCTTGACGATACCGAGCATTACAGCCTGCGGCGGCAAGGGCGTTTTCTCACCGCTGCCTTCAAGCGACCACATCGCGTGTTGAGCACCTGTCGGGTCAATGGCGGCTTGCGCGAGGATCTGACCCATGTCGCCAATCATCAGAGCTGTGAGGGCATGGCCCACATCACCCGTTACCATGCGCTCACACGCCTGGGGCCGGACGCCGGGCATGCCACCATCTGTGCCGAAGCGGGGCTGCCTCTTGCCACCACTGCACTGATGAGTACCGCCGCCAACATGCAATGCGCCGTGGTAAGCCGTGCCGCCTATGCGGAATTGGCGGTGCATGTGGTCGCGACCGCCGGCGTGCTCGGCAACGCCACGCGTGCCGGCGATCCAGCCGGTTGGCACGAACGACCGGGCGGCAGCGAACGGGTAGCACGCCCCACGCTGACCGCGCCACCGCCTGAAGCCGGGTCCGGCACCATCGTGACGCTGGTGTTCATCAACCAGCCCTGTACTCCAGCCTGCCTGGTCAAGGCGGTGGCGATGATCACCGAGGGCAAGAGCACCGCCGTGCTCGACCTGCGGATGCCCAGCCAGCAATCATCGGGATTGGCCACCGGCACGGGTACCGATCAACTGGCCATCGCCGCCCCGTTGGAAAGCGCCGGGGACTGGGTACGACATTGGGCCGGTAGCCACAACACCCTGGGCGAATTGCTTGGTCGCGCGGTCCATGAGGCGGTGACCCGCTGTTTGCTGTTGCAGAACGGGGTCTGTCCCGCATTACGGCGCTCGATCTGCAGCGCGTTGGGCCGCTATGGCTGCGACGAAGCGGCGCTGCGTACTTGTGCCGAAGCCGAACTCGATGCCGATTTGGCGCAGCTGTTCATCGCTAACCTGCCGGCGCTGGTGCTCGACCCGCAAAGTGCTGCCGCTGCTTATTGCATAGCTGAGAGTGTAGATCTGGCGCGCGTCGGCATTGTGCATCCCGAGGCTGTGCAAGAAGCAACCCTCAATCAAGCGGCGTTGCTGGCCGCAACGGTGGCGGTGCAACCGGAGCGTTTCGCCGAATTTCGCGCCACGCTCGGGATGCGCCAAGTCGCCGATCCGGGCGCGCTAGCGGCATTGGCCGTAGTACGAGGGTTCGCGGGTAAATGGAACTGACCGTTCACCTTCAGCTCGTTTTCCAGCGGTGATCTGCGTCGATGCCTGACAAGAACGTGGTGCATTCGCCATTGATGGAGACCCTGAATGCTGTTAATGCCGCCGGTCTCTATACGACGGTGGTTCGCGAGCGGGCAGAGTTCGCGGCGGCGGGTGAAAACACCGAAGGGGCTTCGACCCGACCGCTGCCGACTTTTTTCTGGATACGCCATGCTGAACTCTGCCATCCAGAAACGGGATTTTATGGAGAACTGCTGCGTACTCTCATGACGCGTAGCGGTATCGTCAACCGACGTTTCGCCGCCGCTTCGTTTCTGCTGCGCTATGGCTGGTCTTCGGGTGCGATGCTTGCACCTTTGCTGATGGATCGTCCCATTCCCTGGTACACCACTGAAGAAGCAGAATTATGTTTCGCGAACAATACCTTGTTTCAGGCGATTTGCCTGGGCAGCGATCGTTTCATCATCGATCGGGATCATGAATTCAGCCTCGATCCGCATTGTGCCCTGACCTATTCCGACCGGAATGCCGCGATTCGTTTGGTGGCCGATCGGTTGGCGCAGCAATCGAACCCTATCGTCGCTGCCTTGCATCAATGGTCGGGTTTTTCTGGCAAAGCTTTATGGGCCATGGTCAGTTCGTCATGGGTCGGACAGCTCATTAATATCAGCAAGACCCTGGGGCTACCCGAAGAGCAGTTAAGGCGGTATCTGACAGTTTTCTATGACCAATGGCGACCATTGGCCCATGCACTCCCGCGTTGGTATTTCATCCGCGACCAGGGAAAGAATCATTGTTTCCATGTTCGCGCCAGTTGTTGCTTGTATTTTAAGGGAAAAGAACGACATTTTTGCGCCAGCTGTCCTGTGATTGATGAGGCAGAGCGAATCGAGCGCAATCGGCAGTGGATTGCGAAATATGGCTGAACCGGTGGATTGCCCACCCGCCGGTCCACATGGAATTTGGCGGGACAATGCCTTTTGGAAGATCGATAAATCCTGGAGGAACAAATGAGTAAGTCATTTCCTTGGTATACGGCGCGTGGCGACGATGGCACGACAGGCTTGCTCGGCGCCGGGCGGGTTCCCAAACATCACCCACAACCGGAAGCCTTTGGCGCCGTCGACGAGGCGGGATCGATGATCGGGTTCGCCCGCGCATTGATTGCCGACCGCGAAATCAACGACCTTCTGGTGCAGGTCCAGCGCCATTGTTACGACTTGATGGCTGAATTGGCGGCAACCCCGGATGCGCAGGCCAAATTCCGGCGGATCGGCATCGAGCAGGTGGATTGGCTGGCGAATATCACCGACCTGTTTGGTCAACGGGTGAGTATGCCACGAGAGTTCGTGGTTCCCGGCGATACCTTGGCCGATGCGGCGCTGGATATGGCGCGCACGGCGGTGCGTCGCGCCGAACGGCGGGTCTCACAGCTCATCGCCGAGGAAGTGGTCGAGAACACCGCACTCGTCGCTTATCTCAATCGCCTGTCTTCGTTGTTGTTCGTCTTGGGACGCTATCTGGTCGCGCAATCCGGCCAGGACACGATGACCTTCGCCAAGCAGCGTTCACCGCAATAAGCGAAATTTTTGCCTGTGCATTCGCATCCCGCGACTGCCCGTACAGTTCGAGGAATTTCTCATGACGCAATCGACCTTGGTCACCGAACCCGGTAACGGCACGCTGGAAATCTTTGCTCTGCCGACCGCTGCCGAATTTCTGCAAACCCTGATCACCGACATCTTCCAAAACTATTGGGACCAGATTCATTTCGGGACCGCCGTACAGGGTGGAGTGTGGGAAGTGCGCGCGCCTAATGCACCGATCCGGATCAGCATGCTGGATGGCTATCTGACCGTCGATTTCGGTCACTGGCATTTCCACCTGTGCATCGGTGAACACCGGGGTTCGCGCAACAATCCATGTCCGCCGGAGCTGGCCCGGCATCGCCGTACCGCGCGGGCCGAACTCTATCGGCGCCTACGCGAGGATGGCTGTCCCGGCAGTTGGGGGTTGCGGCTGTTCAACGGTAAGGACGAGCAGCAGATGACGGTGTTCTTACCCAATCCCTATCTCACGGTCGAGCAGAAAGTGTTGAAGGAGCCGTGCTGGGACCATCTGGCGCTGTGGGACCATCTGCGCAAGACCTGTCTGGGATTGGAACCCGATCCGTTGGATCGTGAGGCCAGCCGGCGCGTGTGCGGTTAGCGCCGGGCTGGGTTTGTAGATCGGCGGATTGTTTGAATTCGCCGATGCACATGGCACCAAGATAAGCGCAGCAACTGGTGCTGGGATTGCTGCGCGCAGGTTATGACTGGCTGAAAGCAAGGTTCCAGTACTATCAAGCTGGTTTATTATTGAGAATAGATCTCATTTGCATTATGATCTCAAACAAGAGGCGTTGAGATTGCTGCCTAATGATGCTGTTTATCCAGTAATTTCGTGCCTGTCGAAGAGCCGTCACCCCCTCGCCGGTGAACATGGGAGAGGGGATGAGGATGGCGAATGGACCCACGTTCACTCGGTTCCGTTGCGAGGTCATTGCGATGAGCTACTACATCCATCATGTTCCAGGTCGTTTGCGGATCAAAACCGCCTGCTTGCGTCG
>Ga0208564_1000754_pt1 | contig 28827 bp, 22 predicted proteins | sample AD_UKC073_MetaG_FD_184439 | JGI IMG/M metagenome (GOLD analysis project Ga0208564, IMG submission 184439) | Active sludge microbial communities of municipal wastewater-treating anaerobic digesters from USA - AD_UKC073_MetaG (SPAdes) (version 2) | ecosystem: Engineered > Bioreactor > Anaerobic >... | reverse complement strand
GCCACGAGCTCCAGCGGAACAGGTATGAAGGCATCCACCTTAGCCCCATCAAGCACGCGTTTTGCCACTGTCACTGCCATGCTCCCCATTGCGCGAGGCTTCTGGGCTACAGTGGCAACCAACTTGCCGTCTTTCACTGCTTTTATGGCATCGTCCGTAGCGTCAAATCCCACTATCTTAATGGCAGACAGCCTGCCAGCAGCCTCTATGGCCCTGAGCGCGCCCAACGCCATCTCGTCGTTGTGGCAGAACACCCCATCTATGTCCGGCTGGGCCTGGAGAATGTTCTCCATGACTGTCATGCCCTTCGCCCTGTCAAATCCCGCTTCTTGTCTCGCGACAATCTTGATGTTCGGGTATTTCTTCATCACCTCATTGAAGCCTTTCCCCCGGTCGCGCGCAGCAGAAGCGCCAGGTATGCCCTGTATCTCTACTACCTTTCCCTTGTAGCCGATGAGTTTTGCCAAGTATTCGCCGGCCATCTGGCCGCCCTGCACGTTATCGGACGCAATATGGCAGATGACTTCACCGCCATCTGCGCCGCGATCAACGGTGATCACCGGTATCTTCGCTCGATTTGCCGCCTTTATGGCCGAAACTATGGCTGCAGAATCGCAAGGGTTGACCAAAATGATGTTGACCCCTTGCTGAATGAAGTTTTCCACCTGCGATAGCTGTCTGTTGGGGTCATTCTGAGCATCAGCGACAGTAATGCCCAGCCCAGCCTTCTTGGCCTCCTCCAAAGCTCCATCTCTCAGATCCACAAAGAACGGGTTGTTGAGAGTTGAAATCGCAAGACCAATCTTTGGAGCAGCTGCGCTCGCCATTGACGCAAACATGCTCCCTATCATCAGCACACACAGAAAGACCGAAAGTATCCTATTGGATCTCATTCAAAGCGCCTCCCCTTATCATAGTGCCATAGTATCCCATAAACTCCCAACACATCCACAGTATGCCCGGTATGACCCGTGTATGACCTTTATGCTCACCTCCCAGTCAATCCGGCAATCCGTCCTCGAACAGGCCCTCAACACCCGAGTATAAGATGACATTGGCATAGGGCCTAAACTCAGCAGTCCTGACAACCGTCTTCGCGTACTCCGTCAGTTCCTTCAGCCTAGAATGGGGCACGAACTCGACTCGACCTTCGCCCAAAGCTTCCGTTATAACTCTGATCACGTGCGGGTTTTCCCTCAGCGCTTCCTCTGCCACTATCGCTCGTTCAACCTGCAACTCCCGAACAACCTCCTGGAACACTTGATCAAAAGACGGCACACCGCGCACTAATGACAAATCTATCCTCTCAACGCCTTGCGGAATCGGCAGTCCAGCATCGCAGATGACAATTGAGTCTGTATGCCCAAGGCTGGCTATAGCCCTGCACAAATCGGGGTTGATTATGCCGGATTTCTTCATTCTCTATCGTCCTCCATCCTTCGTCTATCACCTGGCATCGGCAGTGCTGTGAAAGGCCTTGTCCATGAGCACAGCCGCCAGAATCACAGCGCCTTTGGCCACATCCTGGTAGAACGGAGACACATTGAGCAGATTGAGTCCGTTCGCCAACACTCCAATAATGAAAGCGCCGACAAGCGTCCCTCCTACGCCGCCTTCACCCCCGGACAAGCTCGTGCCCCCAAGGATAACTGCAGCAATGGCATCAAGCTCGTAACCCGTCCCCGCAGTGGGCTGGGCTGAAAGCAGCCTCGCTGATAGAATCACCGATGACAGCCCTGCCAGAAGGCCGCACCATACGTAAACTAACATCTTGGTTCTCTCAACGTTTACTCCCGACAGCCTGCAGGCCTGTTCATTTCCGCCTATAGCGTAAACAAGCCGTCCAAACTTCGTCCGGTTCAACACGAAGCCGACTATCAAATAGACCACTGCCACGATAAGAACTGGCACTGGCACGCCCGCCAAGAAACCGCCGCCTATCACTTCGAAGATTGGAGAATCGACCAGTATTGGCCTGCCCTCCGTGTACACCAACGTAAAACCTCTGGCAAGCGCCAACGTAGCCAAAGTAACAATGAATGGCGGGAGCTTCGCATAAGAAACAAAGAAGCCATTGACCATGCCGATCATGAGCCCCACCCCAAGCGCCACGACAATCGCAATCCAAGGGTTGCCTGTGGATTGCAGAGCGCCTGCTGCAAAACACCCCGCTAAGGCCACATTTCCGCCCACCGAAAGGTCTATCCCTCCCGTAAGTATCACCATGGTCATGCCTGCCGCCAGTGCTCCGTTGATCGCCACCTGCCTCATTATTGTCAAAAAGTTCGAAACAGAGAAGAACCGCGGATTCATGAATGAAAGGGCAGCGATCATGGCCAAAAGTATGAAAGTCATCCCGTAACGTCTGAGAATATCGATAACAGGCCTAGGCGCCAACAACACTACCCCCAGTCGCCAATCTCAATACCGCTTCCTGTGTGCACTCATCGCCCATCAGTTCGCCTACGACTCTGCCCGAATGCAACACCAAAACTCTATCGCTCATTCCAACAACCTCGGGTATCTCAGAGGAAATCAGGAGCACTGCCTTGCCGTTCTTGGCCATGCCTCCTATGAGCCTGTAGATCTCAGCCTTCGCCCCAACATCTATGCCGCGCGTGGGCTCACACATGATCATCACATCAGGGTCAACAGCAAGCCACTTTGCAAGTACTACCTTCTGCTGGTTTCCGCCGGACAAGTTCATGACAGGCTGCTTTGGAGACGGCGTTCTTATGTCCAACTCCTCGATTTTCTCGGTAACAATGCGGTCCTCCATCCAAGAAGAGAGCACACCCCTGCGGGAAATGGCATCCAGAACTGTAATGGTGATATTCTTCGAAACTGAAAGCAGCTGAACAAGGCCTTCTTCTTTTCTGTTTTCAGTCACCAAGCCCACACCGGATCTCACTGCCTTGCTCGGAGATGAGAGACTAGCCGGTCTTCCCCGGAGAAGAACCTCTCCGCCGTACGTCCGCCCTATCCCGAAAAGAGCTCTCGCCAACTGAATCTGACCGGCGCCCATCAAGCCTGCGATTCCCAGGATCTCGCCTTCGTGAACTGTGAAGGATATAGGCTCTCCTGCCGGATCCAAAAGCAAGCCCTTAACTTCCATTGCAGGACCTCCAATGTCCGCCTTGCATCTATCGTACATCGTTGTCAGCTCGCGGCCTACCATCTGTTTGACGACTTCGTTTCGCGTAACTTCCGAAATCGGCGAACTTGAAACGACTCGCCCGTCTCTAAGGACAGTGATCCTGTGAGATATTCGAAAGACTTCTTCGAGTTTGTGGGAGATATAAATAACAGCTATGCCCTTCGAAACCAGGGTTCGGATGACATCGAACAGCCGCTCCACCTCGACGTTAGACAAGGCTGCTGTAGGTTCATCCATCACGAGGATGCGGGTCTTTCCAGACAACGCTTTTGCAATCTCCACTATCTGCTGCTCGGCCATGGTCAGTAACCGGACAGGCGCGAAGACGTCAATGTCCACACCGAGGCCGTTGAGGATCTTCTCAGACTCATAGACCATGGTTTTCTTGTCAACCAAGCTCCTGAGCCCAGGAATAGATGGCATGTTCGATAGCATGATGTTCTCAGCAACAGTCATCTGCGGCACGAGCGTGAACTCTTGGTGAACCACGCTAATGCCGTGTTCTTGAGCCTGGCGCGGAGAACTGATGTCAACTGGCCGGCCTTCGACCAGGATCTTCCCGGAATCCATTTTATATACGCCAGCTAAGATCTTGATGAGAGTGGACTTTCCGGCCCCGTTCTCGCCTACCAGCGCATGCACCTCTTTGGGCCATAGGCTGAAATCGACGCCGTCCAAGGCTTTTACTCCGGGAAAGCTCTTGCATATGCCTTCCATGCTGAGGATAGGATCAACCTCTTTGTCGCCCATGTCCACTACCTCCTCCCCTTTCCGCCAAGAATTCTTCCACCTCGGTGCGGATAGGCATTGAGGTCTGCGCTCCAAGACTAGTAGTGGAGATGGCTGCCGCTGCCTGCGCATGGGCAATAAGCGTGGCAATATCTATCGAACCCCCTAAGCTCTCGTCCAACACGCACGCGAGCGCTCCAACAAATGTATCGCCCGCCCCGGTCGTGTCTATCGCGTCTACCTCGTAAGCTGGAAAGGCGATGCCTTCGCGATCGAGCGGGCCTGCATATGCACATCCTTTGTCCCCAAAAGTCACAACCACATTAGAGCCCGTCACATTCGCCAGCCTTCTGGCAACATCTATAGCAGGATCCCTGCCTTTCACTATCTTGCCGTTTGGCTCCCGCGATAGACCCAACGAACGCAGCAAGGAGAACGCCTCCGTCTCATTTGGAATCAGCCAGTCGGCAAGCGCCAGCATCTCCCCTTTCAACGGCGCCATTGGAGCAGGATTGAGCACCGTCACAGCACCATGCTTTCGTGCTAACCTCAAGGCCTGGAAGACTACCTCAATCGGCGTCTCCAGCTGCACAACAACAACATCTGCCTCCTGAATCAGGCTTTCAGCGGCCGTCACATGTGAAGGTTTTATGGCGAAATTGGCGCCCCGGTTCACGACGATGGTATTAGCTCCATCTCGATCCACGGTTATATAGGCAGAACCGGTCGACTCCATCACGTCTTTGCCTACCTTCGAAGCGTCTACACCGGCCATTTCCAGGCTCTCCACAAGGACCCGCCCCGCTTCGTCAGATCCCACACGTCCAACCATGTATACCCGAGATCCCAGCCTCGCAGCGGCAACCGCCTGGTTTGCTCCCTTTCCCCCTGCTGCAGTAGAATGGCTGACAGCAAAGATCGTCTCGCCACGTTTCGGAAGACTGGTGACCTGCATCATGTAGTCCATATTGCAACTTCCCACAACGACTATGCTCACACCGAAGCACCTCTCCTTTCCACAGTGGAATCCCTGACGACCAACATAGGCTGCAAAAGCTCCTCCATGCGAGACGCCTTGGGATTGCACATCCGCCTGATGACCGTCTCCGCCGCAATCCAACCCATTTCATACTTGGGCTGCGCAACAGTCGACAGACGCGGACGCGTCACCGACGCAATATCAATATCGTCGTATCCCATAACAGCCACATCGGTCGGCACATGGAATCCGCTCTCCTCAAGCGCTGTCATCGCGCCGACCGCCATCAGGTCATTGGCAGCAAAGACGGCAGTGAACTGGCACGGCTTTCTTAGAAGGTCGCGCATCGCCTCATATCCGCTCTTCATGCGGAAATCGCCCTCGACCACCAATCTTTCATCGAAGGAAACTCCTCCTGAAACAAGCGCATCGTGGTATCCCCGAAAACGTTCCTGAGATGTCGCCAGCGACATGGGGCCGGAGATAAAGGCGATACTGGTGTGGCCGAGGCCAATAAGGTGATTTGTGGCCAGTAATGCTCCTGCGATATTGTCGGTTTTCACAATGTCGCATGAATCGCCCAAATCTCTGTCGACTAAGACTACCGCAATTCCATCGTCCGTCAAAGCGCTTACCCTCGACTTCGACGCCACGCTGACTGCGAATATCACGCCGTCCACTTTTCTGGACCGCAACATCCTTACATAGTCAGACTCTTTGCGCGCGTTACCGTCTGTATTACACAGTATTACGCAATATCCATTGTCAGAAGCGTAGTCTTCAACACCCCTTGCAACCGCAGGAAAGAATGGGTTGGTGACATCGGGCAGAACCAGAGCGATGGTGTACGTTTTCCCGCTGGTAAGGCTGCGCGCGTTGACGTTTATGTGATAGTCCAGTGCTTTTGCAGCGGCCAAGACACGGTCCCTCGACTCCCTGCTCACGTAACCGCTGTCATTGAGCGCCCGAGAGGCAGTGGCGACCGATACTCCCGCTTTCTGCGCCACCTCATATATGGTGCTTATTGCAACCCACCACTTTCTCATAACTGGTTGTCTGGCAACCGCTTCTCTCGCCTTATGATGAGAAATCTATATTGCAGATTCTAGGCATCAACACAGACACCGTGTAACAGGTTTCACACTACTAACCGCCCTTGCCTCGACGTTTTTCTGTAGCGTCATGGCAATGTGTATGCGGTTCCACATTTATATTCCATGCACAGTATGCAATTCCTTCCTTGTTTCAATAATTATTTGGCATGGCCGACAAGTTATGCCGAGGGCGCGTTCACGAATACGCGGTTGGCGGGTTCTGTCTGTGCTTTAGCCACAGTGGATACAAAACGGTGGGACAATTCGATTATCACTCTTTCTCTCGGCCAGCGTCTCTTGTAGATCTCGAATGCGGCGGACATAACAAAGAGGCTACCCGCTCCCTGATATCTCCACAACCATGGCCACCAAGTAAACTTGGACAAACAAAGACGGACAGGAGGACGCCCACTTGTGCAGAATCCTCTCGTGGACATCATCGTGAAACTATCTTCGCAATCTACCGACTAAGAACAAGGCAGGTATCAATGGCATGTCTACCAAGGACTCACCATATGTAATAGGTGTTGACGGCGGAGGCACCAAGACCCTCGCAGTCGCCGCCACCCTCGCAGGAGAGATTATCGCTGCGGCAAGATCCGGTCCCGCCAACTACCAAAGCGCAGGCAAGGATGTAGCCGCATCCAACATCAGACAGGTCATCTCCGAAATCGCCGAGATAACATCCGCTCCTCGAGGATGCCTCGCTGTCTATTACGCGCTTTCCGGAGCAGATCGTCCCCTCGACTTCGAGATCATAGAGGACATGATAGGCGGGATAACGCCAAGTCCTCCGTGGCCGCACTGGGAGGTGGACAATGATGCCCTTGCACCCCTCGCACTAGGCTCAGAGGATGGCACTGGAGTTGTCGTGATCTGCGGCACAGGAACCAATTGCATCGGGATAAATGCTACCGGCCAAAGAAAACAGGTTGGCGGACTGAGTCCTGCTTTTGGCGATGCCGCAGGCGGGTCTGTCATCGGAATTCGAGCTTACTCCGCCGCCATCAGAGGCGAAGACGGACGGGGACGCCCCACGCTTCTGTCTCAATTGATCCGTAGCCATATTGGCTCATCCGATTTGCTATCAGTAATCCACCATACCTACGCCGATGGCGAAGGCTTTGCCTTCTCATCCATCGCCCCGCTGGTGTTCGAAGCAGCAGAACGGGGAGACAGCGTAGCCGTGGAGATACTTATCGACAACGGGCGCGAGCTAGGAATATCAGCCCTTGCAGCCCTGAGAGAGCTTTTTTCGCCAGAAGATGATCCAACAGTCGTTCTGGCAGGCAGCATAGCCCAGAACCCAAACCCCATCACCCTCACCGCCGTACGCGAGGCAGTACTTCCCGAATACCCCAACGCACGCATTATGGTCCCTACCGCCGAGCCAGTCCTCGGCGCGGTCTTACTCGCAACACGCCTGGCAGGCAAGGGTTTGGCTGTAGAATCCAGCAGGGAATTCATGAAGAGGCTCGAGCACTCATATTCAACCTTCGACAGGAGTGAGAGCTTACAATGAAACTCACATTAGTAGGCGCTGGCAGCACTTATACACCGGAGCTCGTGGACGGCCTCATCCGTCGCCGCCAGGACCTCCCCGTGGAAACCCTCAGTCTCATGGATATAGACAAAGAACGTCTCACCACCGTTGGCTCTTTCGTCAAGCGGATGGTAGACGCATCCGGGGAAAGCTTAAACATCGAGATGCATACACAGTCCTGCGATGCAATAGTCGGCGCTGACTTTGTAGTTACCCAAATACGCGTCGGAGGCCAACTCTGGCGAGATCTCGACTGCAAACTCGCGATGGAACACGGGCTCATCGGCCAAGAGACCACCGGGTTCGCGGGATTTGCCAAGGCTATAAGGACCATTCCTCCCATCCTCGAGATCTGCAAAACTATGCGCGAAGCGGCCCCTGACGCTTGGCTGATCAACTTCACCAACCCCTCCGGAATCATTACAGAAACCATTGCGCGCCACGGGAGAGTACGCGCGATCGGCCTCTGCAACGTTCCCATAAACATGAAGCTCGAGGCAGCTCGAGCTCTGGGAGTCCCAGCGAACGAGATCTCCCTCGATTACATTGGACTGAACCACTTGAGCTGGATACGAAAGGTGCATTGGCTGGGCAAAGACGTAACCGATCAGGCGCTGACCATTGCAGCCTCTTCTATGCAGAAAAACATATCCGGCACCCCGGCGACTCCAAAGCTGGCAGAGGCGCTCAGTATGGTGCCATCCCCATACCTGAAATACTTCTACCGCCCGGATGACTCAATAGCAGAGCAAAAATCTTCCCCAAAAACCCGGGCAGAAGAGGTAATGGAAATAGAGGCAGAGCTGATGAGAATCTACAAAGATCCCGCTGTAGTCTCAAAACCTCCTGCCCTTGCCAAGCGAGGCGGCGCCCACTATTCCACCGTCGCCATAGACGTAATGTCGTCTGTATACAACGACTCGGGGAAGGTCGAGATAGTCGACATCCCTCACGCGGGCGCGGTCGACGGCTTTCCGGCGTCATCGGTCATGGAAATTCCAGCCGTAATTGACGCCACAGGCGCCCACCCCATTCACATCGGCAGTATTGAGCCCGAGATACGCGGACTCATGCATCAGGTCAAGGCTTATGAGGAGCTCACCATAGAAGCGGCTGTCACCCATTCATACAACCGAGCTCTCCTAGCCCTGATCAATAATCCATTGGTTCAAGATGCAGGCAAAGCTGAAAGACTCCTGGATGCGCTGGTTGAATCGAAAAGGGCGTCACTGCGGTAAGCAGCCTCCCAGTCTTGATGAGGAGCCAAAGCCTATTCCGCAGAGCTACAAGCTTCAACATCGCGCAGACACGTGTCGAGACTTGCTTAAAACACAGGCTAGTGGATGGCAATTTGGCCATCTCGCAGAATCAGCAGACTCCCTTGCTGCCCTGTCCGAGCTGTGCTAACCTGTTCTCGGGGGGGACTGCGCTTTGATGATTCATGCAACATGGCTCCCGTCGTCTTCACAGGCGCCGGGCAAAGTCTCAACTTCAACAGCTATCTCCGACGCACGCGCTCTCGGAGGAGTCTTCTTTATCTGGGCAGAAGTTCCTCAACGCTACGGGCACAAAGCGCGCGGACGCCAGGGAGTTTACAAACAACACCCCTTCCAAGCAACCCGCGCAGAGCTGGCTGAGGCCAAATTGGTTCTTTCGGCAATCGCAACAGGAACGAGCGGCGCCCAAGATAGCGAACGTCTGACATCCGCTCCGCCAGAGTTTCGCCGCGCCCTTCTGCTCCTTCCATCAGTGTGCGGTTATCCCCAGCCATCACCCGACCTGGGCAGCCAGACAGAGTCTCTGGAGGAACCGGATCCCTTCGGCCAAAAAGCTCATGCCACCTTCGAACTATTCCAGGTGAACGGGATCGCCATTGCAGCTCCGGACGCTGTCAAAATCTTCTCCGCGCTGCCTGACAGCGCCAGGATCCTGCCATGCAGCCTTCAGGGGCAACATCCAGTCATGCTGGGAGCAGACGTCCGATATTGGTCGTTGGCTGCTAAGCTCGTCCTGGAGCTCGTGGCAAGGCAACGCTTTCTTCCAGGCATCTGCCAGGCAGCGGGCGCCCGCGCATCAGAGCGCAAACAGTGCTCTTCCTTCAGGGGAGTCTGGCTCCCCGTATTAGACGAACAAACCGACATCCTTCGCATCGATGCACTGGCCCAGGCTATGCCGGGCATCTCGAGGGCGGTTTTGCCTCATACCAAGGCCCGCTCTGGAGAGGCAGGAATGACTCTCGCTCAGGCAACGGACTCGATCCTTTGCAAAGAGGATTTGCTTCAAAGCTTCATATGCACAGCAATGGATGAAACTGTTAGAGCCATCCTCGAAAACGAACGGAGCGAGATGATTTCACGTGCCCAGGCCCTGGGCCAGCGTGGCGACGAGGCAGAGAACAGGCTCACCATGGAGCTTTTGGGAGTCGTTTCCCCCACCCACTCGTGGATCGCAAACCTGGCCAGAGAAGACTCGCGCATCAGCGGAGACAAATCCGACGTCCGCTCCCTGTTCAGAGCGGTGAAGGAGTGGGCCGCTCAAGCAGAAACGCCTGGTCCGCAAGGCGGGTTTCGGACATGCTTCAAGCTGGAGACGCCCGAAGACCCAGAAGATCCATGGACCTTGAGATACCTGTTGCAGGCGGTAGACGACCCGTCTGTGCTCGTACCCGCAGAGAAGGTATGGGAGGAAAGCGGAGGCGTCCTTCGGTTCCTAGGAAGAAGATTCGAGAACCCGCAGGAGAGGCTTCTCGCCGATCTGGCCCGTGTGGGCTCGTTCATCCCCCAAGTCGAAGAAAGCCTGAAGGATCCATGCCCCGAATCGTGCCAACTCTCGCCGGCAGAGGCATACTCCTTTCTGCGCGATATCTGTCCTCTTCTGCAAGAGGGTGGCTATGGAACGCTAGTCCCACCATGGTGGGATCGAACTTCAGGTAACGCTGCCAATGTGGGCATCACGCTCAAAGTAGGCGGCCAGGCAGCGTCAAGCCGCCTCACCGCCTCCACCCTGGTGGACTACGACTGGAAAGTGGCCATCGGGGATCAGGAGATGAGCTCAGAGGAATTTGACAGGCTTGCCTCGCTGAAGGTGCCGCTCGTAAAAGTGAGGGGAGAGTGGGTTGTAATACGGCCTGATGACGTTGAGGCCGCCATTAGGTTCTGGAACAACCCAAAGCGACGACAGCAAATGAGTGTGCAGGAGATACTCTCTCTATCTTTGGGCATGGGGGAGGAAATAGAAGCTCAAAACGGACTCCCTGTCACAGCCATCGAAGCAGATGGCTGGATGGGAGAGCTCCTCGACCGGCTCAATTCCGGCGAGAAGATCTCGGAGCTTCCTCAACCCGAAGGATTCGTAGGAAATCTCCGCCCATACCAGATCAGGGGCTACTCCTGGCTAGCCTTTCTGAAGCAATGGGGGCTAGGCGCCTGTCTCGCTGACGATATGGGGCTTGGCAAGACGATTCAGATCATCGCTCTGCTCCTTTACGAGAAGGACCCCGGCCCGTCATTACTCGTCTGTCCTACATCTGTAGCGGGAAACTGGAAGCGGGAGCTGGCCAGGTTTGCCCCTTCCCTCAATGTGATGCTCCATCACGGATCAGACAGGCTGATAGGAGACGAGTTCGCCCAAGAAGCCAAGCAAAGCGATGTGGTTATCACCACGTACGCGCTGCTTTCTCGCGACGAGGATACACTCTCATCGCTCCACTGGAATTCGCTGGTGCTGGATGAGGCACAGAACATAAAGAACCACGGCACAAAGCAGGCTCAGAGCGCCCGCAGGCTGACCGCGGATTTCAGGGTGGCCTTGACCGGGACCCCCGTAGAAAACCGTCTCTTTGAACTGTGGTCTATCATGGATTTTCTCAACCCCGGTTACCTTGGCTCAGCCGCAGGCTTCAGACAACACTTTGCAACGCCGATAGAGCGCTATGGCGATGCCGCAGCATCCGCCCGGCTCCGCAAGCTGACTGCCCCCTTCATCTTGCGTCGAGTCAAAACTGACCCGCTAATAATACAGGACTTACCGGAAAAGCATGAGACCAAAGTCTATTGTAATCTCACAAAGGAGCAGGCAACCCTGTATGAAGCAGTTGTCCGCGACATGATCGCCACCATCGAAGAAGCTTCAGGCATGGAGCGGAGAGGAGCTATTCTTGCGGCTCTTCTCAAACTGAAACAGGTCTGCAATCATCCTGCGCAATTCCTGCATGACAACAGCAGGCTGGAAGGACGGTCAGGGAAACTCTCGCGCCTTGAGGAAATGCTCGATGAGATAGTGGAAGAAGGGGACAGAGCCCTTATCTTCACGCAGTTTTCCGAAATGGGAACGCTCCTCAAGCACTACCTTTCCAAAGCACTCAGGCAAGAAGTGTTGTTCCTTCACGGTGGCGTGCCGCAAAAGGAAAGAGACAGAATGATAGAGCGGTTCCAAAACGATCCCAACGGGCCGCCCATCTTCATTCTCTCCCTCAAAGCCGGAGGCCTGGGGCTCAATCTGACGCAGGCAAGTTATGTATTTCATTTTGACCGTTGGTGGAACCCCGCCGTGGAGGACCAGGCAACGGACAGGGCCTTTCGCATAGGCCAAAAGAAAAACGTCAATGTCTACAAATTCCTCTGCGGAGGCACCGTTGAAGAACGAATTGACCAGATGATAGATGAGAAAAGAGCATTGGCGGACAGCATAATTGGAACGGGCGAAGAGTGGATCACGGAAATGTCCACCGATGAATTGCGCAACATATTCACCCTTAGAGACGAAAGCATCATCGACGACGACTAGCGTCAATAGCTCGGCGGATAACCCGAGCGGCGCATGGGAGGCTATTGGTTCATGGCGCGGAAAAATGAATTCGGCGGCAGCTGGTGGGCGAAAAGGTGGACCTTTGCCCTGGAGAATTTCGGCTGGGCAAACCGACTGCAAAGAGGCAGGTCATATGCGCGGGCGGGTAATGTTCTGTCCGTAGATGTTAGCCCCGGCATGGCGGAAGCCAAGGTGCAGGGTTCCCGCTCTCGGCCATACAAGGTTCAAATAAGGATGAAGCCCCTAAACGAATCGGACTGGGATCGCGTGACAACCGCCATGGCCGAAAGCGCGGCGTTTGCCGCCAGCCTCTTGGCCGGCGAAATGCCTGAGAACATCGAAGAAGCTTTCGCGCAATGCGATGCGGCCCTCTTTCCCGTCTCAGAGGAAGACTTGGCAACATCGTGCACTTGCCCTGATTGGGCCAACCCCTGCAAGCACATTGCAGCCGTCCACTATGTCTTAGCGCAGGAGTTCGACCGCGACCCTTTTCTCCTCTTCCTCTTGAGGGGAATGAGAAAGGAAGACCTGCTAATTTCGTTGAGGCGCAAGCGCTCTCAAGCAGCATGCCAGGAAGCATCCGAGCCTGAGAACACAACGCGCTGCACAGATGCTGCAGCCGCGCTGGCCGAAGATCTCTGCCCGTCCCCCGAGGAATTCTGGAACGGCGATGTTGAGCACTTAGACCATGTTGCTATCTCCATTGCGCCTCCCTCTATCGACGCCGTTGCCATCAAGCATCTAGGGCCGCTTCCTTTGCGGGATCAAGGCAACACCAACTTGAGCCGGACATTCATCCAGACCATGGACCATTACTACAAGGCAGTGACAAAACAGGCCATCACATGGGCTTACGGCGATGATCAAGAGGGCTCCACCGCGTTCGACTGTAATTCACATAAGGACAACGGCACAGTCCACAAGAAATCCCTGCAACGCTGATCATGAATGCGCCTGGCTTCAAACTCGCGCCGGTCTCCCGCAAAACCGAAGCCTCTTTCGCTCACTCGTTACACCACTGCTTAAAAAGTAGTTGCCCGACGCAGAGAATGCTGCATCCCGCCTCCTCGCTGGGCTCCAACGCGCATAATGACTGAGGATTCAAACCCGGGCAAGTCGCAGCAGATGTTTGAGCCATCTTTGACAGCCTGGGTTTGAATCCTCAGGCGGTAAGAAGTCCATAGCCGCACGGAGAATTCTGTCTCTTTCTGCTGCATAGCGCAGAGCCTCTTATGTTGCCCTACGACGTGCAAAAGAAAAGCCGATCACAACATTGCGCAACGCGCTCCGCCACGATCGGCTATTTATTCATCCGACTGCCAGGCACGATACTGCCGGGCCAGCCCAGACGTTTTCCTGAATCACCTCTCCATGAGGTCCAGGCATTCCACTGATTGGCTGCGTTATCCGAACAACCCGCCTGCTGTGGCGCTGCTCAACCTGTCCATTATGAACAACGTGATCACGCCCACAACAACAAGGATGAATCCTAGAGCAGCCGCATCTCCGTGGGTCCCTCCGGTGTAGAAGGTGAATATGCCGACGGTCATCGTCTCCCAACCCGGTATGGCCAGAAGCAGTGTTGCCGCGCTCTCCTGTATAGATGTTATGAAGGAGAACAACGCCCCCGCCAGCACCCCTTTCCAAACCAACGGAAGAGTGATGTCCTTGAATGTCTTGAATCCTCCCGCGCCCACAGATTGGGCAGCCTCCTCCATCGAACGATGCACGACCAAGAGGGAGCCGTAGGAGGATCGGACCGTGTATGGGAGCCGTCTCACAGCCAACACGATTGGGATTATGATCCATATGTTGGCCAATGGCACGCTCCCGAGTATTGGGGTGTTGAAAGCTCTGATGTATGCTATGCCCAAAGCAGTGCCGGGCAAAGCCAACACCAACGTGGTCAGGATATCTAACGCTCCACTGCTCCACGTATCTGTTCTGGCCATGATCCATGCTACGGGCAATCCGATCACTATGCACATGATTATGGCCAATATGCAGAATTGGAAGGTATTGATGATATACCCTGGTGCATACAGCAAGATCTTCTCATAATGTGCAAGCGTCCAAGCAGTGGGAAGCGGCGACATCGACCAGCTCTTTGAGAAAGACGCAAGCGCAACACCCAAGTACGGGGTGTAGCTGATAACAAGAAGCAGGATCAGGAAAACATGGACCCACGCCTGCTTCTTGCCTTCGAGTGGTTTCCTTTCCACCGCCCTGTATGAAAGAGTGGTGTAGTCCTTGAGGGATATGTATTTCTTGGCTATCAGCAATAACACTACAGAGATCACCACCATTACCGCGCCCACGGTAATGCCCATCTTGAACAAGTGTCTGTCGGTGAACTGCTGAATATCCATGTAGGCCAGGGGAGCGATGAAGTTGGTCAAGCCCACCACCATTGGAGCTGCGAAGTCCGCAAATGCCCCGATGAAAACGAGCAATGCCCCGGTAACAAATCCCGGTATAGTCAGGGGGATAGTGACGTCGAACAGACGCTTGAATCCCACAGATCCAACGCTTTCAGCCGCTTCCTCCAAGGATGCGTCTATCTTGCTGAGCGAGTCCAGGACATTCAGGGTAATAAGCGGGAACAAGTGAAATGTCTCAACCAACAAGAGGCCATGCCAGCCATAGATGAAGTTGAACGGCAAACGGTCGAAAAGCCAGTTAGACATGGCAGGCCATGAGCTTTCCAGGACGTCCACCAACTGATAAAACAGCTCGTTAACCATGCCGCCTCTGCCCAGTATGAAGATGAACCCCAGCACTCCCACTAGAGGAGGCATAACTATGGGTACAGTGGTAAGGAAATTGTAGACCTTCCTGCCGGGAAAATCGTATCTTACGAGCAAGTATGCCACAGCAAATCCTATCACTGAAGTTGTGACAACTGTGGCAAGGCCTAGCAACAAGGAATTTCCTAGAGCCTTCATGTATAACTCGTCTCTGAAAACATCGAGAAAGAATTCTACCGAGAAAGCCCGTCGTGGAAGACTTACAACCTCATCTATGAGTGCCGTAGCCTTGCGCGACTCTGCAAGAGCGGCCACTGGATCGTCTTGGAGCTCCGCCATCACCGCCGCTTCCTTCGCCACATCCTCCTGGGCTTTCTGCCATTTGGCTATGAGCTCGTCTTGAGAGAACGTCGCCCTGCCAAGCGCGTCGATCATGTGTCCAATTACGTCCACAGACCTGTCAAGCTGAAGCGCGATATCATGTGACGCTGCCAGAGCGTCCTCTATTTCCCCTGCGTTCACTTTCTCCTCAAGCATATCGACGAGGAGGACCACCTCGTTCAGCGCCGAAAGCGGTATGTCGGCCGTTGTAAACGAATCGACAAAGAGCCTTACCAGGGGAAATATGACAAATATTATCAAGAAGAGATAGATGGGCAGTATCCATAGTTTGGACTCTCTGATCCACCTTCTCAAACCCGTTGCGCTCATTCCTGAAGACATAATACAATCACCTGCCCGTCCATGGTCGGAATCAGCGTATCAATCCGCTATGACAAGCGCAGCAGATTTCGGAAAGCAGAAATACACGTCACTACCCCACGACAACTCCTCATGATGCAACGGGTTCTTGACGTCGGCCTTAAGCAAGACGCCTGCCGGATGATCCATTTCGTAGCGAAGAGTGCTCCCCATGTAACTGGCGAAGCTTATCTTTCCCTGTATCCAGTTGTCTTCCCCAGATGGCTCAGTGGTGCTAACCTCCACGTTTTCAGGCCTGAAGGCCAAGGTGCACTTGTCACCAGGCTTCAACTCGGAGTGGGTGTACCCTTTGAAAAGCCCCAGCTCCGTTTCGACTATAATGTCGTCGCCTGTGGCCTTTACCGTGCCAGCTACCAAGTTGTTGGCGCCGATAAAATCCGCCACAAAACGCGTAGCTGGTCTCTCGTAAAGGTCATGCGGGGTTCCGATCTGGACCAGCTGACCTTCACGCATGATGCCTATCCTGTCGGAAAGCGTCAGGGCTTCCTCTTGGTCATGTGTCACATAGACCGTGGTTATGCCCAGTTCCCGCTGGATCTTTCGGATTTCAGCGCGGACCGAAGCCCGAATCTTTGCGTCCAGGTTGGACAAGGGTTCGTCCAAGAGCAAGACGTCTGGGTTGAGCGCCAGCGCCCTGGCGAGCGCCACACGCTGCTGTTGTCCTCCCGACAGTTGGCCTGGATAGCGATCCTCGTATCCCGCCAATCCCACCTTGACCAAAGCCTCATTTACTATTCTGGGCCACTCCGATTTGGGTTCTTTTTTGAACTGAAGGCCATATGCCACATTCTTGTAGACAGTCATATGAGGCCAAAGGGCGTAGTTCTGAAAGACCATGCCTATGTTCCGCTTGAATGTGGGGATATCTTGCACCTCGCGCTCACCGAACATGATCTTGCCCTCATCGGGGACGTAAAACCCTGCAATGAGGCGCAACGTAGTTGTCTTGCCACAACCTGAAGGCCCCAGCAAAGTGAAGAGTTCTCCGGCGCGCACATGCAAATCTACCTTGCTCAGGACCTCAACAGTCTTGAACCTTTTCGTGACTCCGATGAGCCTGATATTCATGCACTTCACCTCGAACGACTGGCTGGTCTGCGGGCGAGACCCCGCCCGCAGACCAGTGAAGTTATTTGCTTCAACTCGACTAGTACTTCGCTTTAAGCTGGTCCAGTTTTGAAAAGATGTTCTCTCTGAAGTACCTGTTCACTTCGCTTTCTCGCCTGGCAGACAACGTGTTGTCATAAGTGTTCTCCACAACGCCATCGAAATAGCTTCTGCGCCCGCCGTAGAATATGACTGCCTTCTCAGCTGTGGAACCGGCCGGACCGGCGACCTTGAGGTCAGGCACTATCGGGAACAGGCCCCGATCGATGAACAACTTCTGTCCTTCGTCTGTAAGCAGGAATTCGATGAAAGCCTTTGCTGTGTTGGGGTTCTTGCAGTTCTTTATGACACCGATTGGTTCAGGGGTGACGTATGCGCCGGGAGGCGCTATGAACCGGATATCCCCGCCGTGGAGGTAGTTCTCAAATGCCATGTAGCTTGGAACTGCAAAGCCCAGTGCATATTCGCCTTTGGCTACGACAGCCGGGACGTCGCCTGACTTCGCGACGAATTGGCCGGTGTAAGCAGCCAGCTTGGAAAGCCATTCCCAACCCTTTTCCCAGCCATACTTCTGAAGTATAACCTCATAGGTGGCATGATTGGAGCTGGAATTGTCAGGTGTGCACTGCGCTATTTGGCCTTTGAAACGTGGATTACTCACGAGGTCTTCCCATGTTTGAGGTGGGGTCGTCCGAAGTCTTTTCGTGACCAAACCTTCGTTGTACACGATTCCGTAGGGTTCCAACGCGGTACCAGTCCAGAATCCCTTAGGATCCTTCAATGGCATGGGCTTTGGCTGACCCATAGTTGCAGGTATCCGGTCGAGCAGGGCCTGCGAGACTTCGTGCTTGACCAGGAAGCCATCAGCGGCCAAGAGGTCATAGAGCACCGTCTCTCCGCCCCAAATCACGTCGGCCTGGGGATTTGATCCCCACTCTCGAATCATGCCTACTGCCAACTGAGTGCCTTTACTCGTGTAGTTGGTCTTCACGTCAATTCCATACTTCGCCTTCGCCCAAGGTTTGAAAGCGTCGAGAGCGGCCACGCTTACAAAGCTAGCTACGGGAGTAATCAAGTTGAGTTCCGCCTCAATCCTAGGGGGGGCGGCCGATAGCGTCGCTGATGCCAGCATAGCTATGGCCAGGACTAGCACTAGAAGCCTTTTCAGTAGCCTTTTCATCAGATTTGCCTCCTCGCATTGTTAATCTGCTCACTGAGCAGTTACAGGTTCTCATCAATGCATCACGGCCACAATGTCTTGATCAAGGCAGAGCACTTATTCAGTTGGCAGCCAGCCTTATAGCCTCGTCCGACAGTGAAAGGAATGAGGGCACGCGCATGAAGCGAAAGCGCTCCATGAGTGGCCCTCTCCATATCTCCATGCCACATTCATCTGGCTTCTAATATGCAATATTCTAGTCTCATTGCCATTCTCCTTCCTACTCTGCAGATATTTCTTTCACGTCCCCTCTGATTTCACTCATTATTGCGTCATTAGCCATTAAGGTCATATTAAGGCTCACCTCACGGCAAGGGATGACTCTGTAGATGGATTTTGAACTGATGAATATGGAAGAGGCGACCACCATTGGCGCACCCCGGAGCTATATAATTCTTACAACAGCAGTGATATAATATTCCAAAGCCCTTGATGATCACGCTCGAAGGCGTAGGAATTTGCCTTTAGAAGATGCGTTACAGGCCATTTTTGACCTGCGCAAGTTGGATGGCACAAGGATTTCGGCATCGGCCTATGAAGGAGGGAAAACGCTACTTCCCCATACGGGGGCCCTGTAGCGTGACATTTGATGAATTCATCACGTCTTAAGGCTGTAGCGGTCTGTCGAGAGATCAACCTTTCCAAGATCGCATCTCACTTCGGCATAGAACGCAAACTATCATGGGAGGACACGCTCGCCCTCAACGAACAGCGCCTATCTGGCATTCTGCCCCAACCGGCCGACAAAAGCTTGTTCATCTTCTCCTTCGGCTCTTTGGTATTCGTCAACTTCTCCGAGAGCGACATCAGGGACTCAATAGACTATCTGGCGAAGGTTGACCGGAATATCGCGGGCTTTGCAATCACGAAGTACACCGATGACTACCAGCTGACCGTCGGCGGCGACAAGCTTTCAGTCACCTACGACGAGCTGATAGCTCCGACACTCGAGCCGTACTACCTCGAACTCATAGCCGTCATACTCGCCAAGTCCGCGGCCCTCGAACGGATCGAAGACGAATTAAGCAAGCTGTTTGATGATGTCGAAGTCGTCATTAACGAGCTGGAAAAGGGCACCATGGCCATAAGCGATGAACGCCTAGCGAAGCTTTCCGGCCGAATTCTCAGCTACCGCTATAGTTCCATCTCGTACATCATGGTCCTCGACAAGCCGGATGTGGTATGGAGATTACAAGAGGCGCAAGAACTCTACCTCGAGCTTGAGCATGTTTTTGAGCTTCCGGACAGGTATGGGAAGGTGACTCACAAGACAGAGACCCTTCTCGACATCACCGGAGTCTTTGCCGACCTTTACCACGCCAAGCGCGGGACACGACTTGAGTGGCTTGTGATCATCCTGATCGCCTTTGAAATCGTATTGGGCCTAGTCGAGAAGTTTTGGCCACTTTGAACGGGCGCATCCATAGCCAGTCGAAACGCCGCTGCAGAAGCTTCTTCCTTTTTGCAGGTTGTGAAAGCTTTTGAGTGGCAGGCAAACGCCGTTCATGGTCCATACTGCGAAGAATCGTAGTATCAAAATACAAGCTAACGCAATTGGTAGTTACCCATTTAGTGTCCAGTCCTATCTATATATGGCACTCTTTCGGACTTAAAACGTGTGTAACGTTATCCGCGGAATCTTCATTGCATCCCATGAAGTGGAGGCTAGTTTCCTGGCAGTGGCTTTTTGCTTGACCTGAAACATTTTTGGAGCTGCTCATTCACCGAAGACCTCTCTGAGCGCCTCAAGGAGCCTTTCATTCTCAGGCCGACTACGCACTGCAATCCGCACATGGTTTTCACTGAGGAATGGGAAATTGCTGCAATCGCGCACCAGAATGTTTGAGCACGATAACCTACGACACAACTTTGCCGAGCTCAGCCCCGATTCACTCATGTCAAGAAGGATGAAGTTTGCGGACGGAGGGATAACCTTGACGCCAACTTCCGCCCCTAGCTTCTCAAGCTCTCGAACAAGCCAGGAACGCTCGCGCGCAATAAACTTCCTGGTGGACCCCATGTATTCCGTATCTTGCAATGACGCCACAGCTGCAACCTGGGCCAGAAAGTTCACGTTCCATGACGGCGCCTGCCGCCGCAATCTGTCTGCCAAGTCCTCGGGGGCAATCGCATAGCCGACTCGAAGTCCGGGGATTGCGAAGAACTTCGTCAAAGACCCGATAACCACGAGGTTCCTTCTTTCTTGAACTTCGTCCCGCACACTGTATTCTTCCGAATCAGCAACGAAATCGATGAAAGCCTCATCCACCACCAAAGCAGCCCCGCATCGGGCCACAATGTCTGCCAGTTTCAGGATGGATTTCCTCGGTAAAAGAGTCCCTGTGGGATTGTTAGGATTGCACACCCACACCATGTCGACGCCGTCCATGTTCGCGCGGACCATATCGTAGTCTATGGAATATCCATCGTCTCTTCGAAGCGGAACCCTCACAACCGTTCCCCCCGCACATGCCACAGCTCTGCCGTACTCGGAGAATGTGGGCGACAGGATCAACGCCTTCTGGGGCCTCAGAACGTACGCGAGCATCTGGATAATCTCTGCCCCGCCGTTTCCCACTATCACCGACACCGCATCTGCCTGTAGATACCGAGCAAGCTCCTCTCGCAGCTCAGTGCAGTCTGGATCCGGATAATGCCTTATCATGTGCAGATTGGACCTTATGGCTTCGGTCGCCAATGGCGAAGGCCCGAGAGGATTGATGTTTGCGCTGAAATCCAGCACCTTTTCCACATCCACGCGCCGGGCGCGCGCCGCACGATGCACATTCCCGCCGTGAAGCGGGATACAATAATCCACCATTACACTCTCACACCCCGATTCCATCGATGACCGCGCGCAATGCAGCCCCTGCCGCCATCGCCATTACAGACGCCCAGTACATCAAGTGGACAGATTCTTCAATATGGCGAGGCTCAAGGGTCTTTACAGCATCGCCGATATGCGGCCTGAAAGATTCCTGTTCTCCATATGTGTTGACCCCTCCTAGCTGCACGCCTAAGGCCCCTGCAACCGCTGCCTCTCCCACCCCCGAGTTTGGGCTTGGATGCGCTCTTTGGTCTCTCAACATGACATGCCATGCGCCCCTACAGTCATGTCCCGTCACTGCAGCTGCAGCCACCAGGAAGAGGCCGGCAATCCGGGCCGGAATGAAGTTTGCGATGTCATCCAGTTTTGCAGACGCCCACCCGAAATCGGCATAACGTTCATCCTTGTACCCTACCATCGAGTCGAGGGTGTTGACTGCCTTGTATGCCAATGCCAACGGCGCGCCTCCTATCAATCCGAACAGGAGCGGCGCTATCACCCCATCAGACGTGTTCTCAGCAACAGTCTCCACGGTTGCGCGAACCGCCTCTTCCTCACTGAGGTTCTCTGTATCGCGTCCCACTATCATGCTCAAGTTCTCCCTGGTTGCCGGAAGGTTGCCGTCTAGCAGCGGCGCGCGCACCTGCATGGCGCTATCACAGAGGCCTCGAGCCGCCAAGGCGGTCGACAACAGCCAGATCTCCAGAATATCGCCTGCGTGCGGACAAAAGCCGCGCACTGCATTGAGCAGCGTTCTGGAGACAGCATAGGTTCCTGCTACAATTGTAGCGGCAAGAACCGCTCCCATGATCTTCTCCGTCTTGGGCTCGGCGCGTCTAGGCCGGAGAACCTTTTCGAGCAACTCGATCGCCCTGCCCATGAGAACTACCGGGTGCGTACCACGTATTGGATCCCCCATTGCCGCATCAACGAGGAAGGCGATTACGACCATCACACCTGTGCTCATCCTACAGCCCCATAATCCCGAACAGCTCATCGATATCGATGGCTTTCCGCACAGCCGCCGCAATCCTGTCGCATTCCGCATCGAGCGTCGAGATAGCCCCCAAAGAGATTCCTCTTTTTCCGCCAAGCGAGTCCTCTTCCGCAATGGCAAGGTTATCGATGTAGGGAATCACGCCCAAAACCGGTTTTCCTGTCTTCTTTTCGAGGAAGTCGAGCCCTGGCGCAAGAAGGGAGAAGTCTCCCCTGAACTTGTTTATCACAAGCCCCTTTACTCTGTCCCGCTCATCCGCATCGAGCAGCTCGAGGGTGCCCACGATGGCGGCCAGCGCCCCGCCTGGATCGATATTCGCCACCAGTAAAACCGGAGCGTCGGCCATCCGGGCGATCCTCATGTTGCAAATATCCCTGTCCTTCAGGTTGACCTCGGCGGGGCTCCCGGCGCCCTCTATCACTACAATGTCGTATTCAGCTGCGAGTCGACGGTACGACCGCTCAATGCACCCGAGAGCGACACCTAAGTGCCTGTACCGGTATTCCGCCGCGTGGATCACGCCAACGCTCTTGCCAGCAAGTATTGCCTCGCTGGTCATGTCGCCGAGGGGTTTGAGCAGTACTGGATTCATGTCTGCTGACGGTTGGATTCCACAAGCAAGCGCCTGAAAAGCCTGGGAAACGCTGATTTCGCCGCCGTCAGCCGTAATCGCGGACTTTGTGGACATGTTCTGCGATTTGAAAGGAGCAACTCTGAAGCCCTCCTGATGAAAGAGGCGGCAAAGCCCGGCGCAAAGCACGCTCTTTCCCGCAGAGGATGTAGTGCCCTGAATCATGATTGTGGCCGCAGGCAAATCTGATCACCACTCCTTCACCTTGTATTTCCTCAACAAATAGATAAAGAACGGCCCCCCCGCAAGCGATGTGACGATTCCCACCGGCAGCTCTCTCGGAGGAATGATAGATCGTGCAACGGTGTCTGCAGCCAACATGAATACTGCGCCGAGCAGACATGCGTTTGGAATCAATTTCTTATGGTCAGGGCCGATCACTATTCTCACCAAGTGTGGAACGACCAAGCCCACGAACCCTATGATCCCACTGGAGGCCACTGAAGCAGCGGTTAGCAGAGAGGCAGCGGCTATGAGCCTTCTTGTGACTTTGCCGACGTCGACTCCGAGGCTCAGTGCCTCCTCCTCACCCAAAAGAATCGCATTTAGCTCTCTCCAGTAGTAGATGACCACTGTCAGACCGAGAACCAGATGGGGAAGCATCACGAGAACGTGTGTCCAGTTTCGCCCCGAAAAGCCCCCCATGAGCCAGAACATCAAGCCATGAAGGCCGTCCTGGGGCATGAGATACATAAGAAGCGACACGAGGGACGAGAGAATAGATCCAACAGCAACGCCCGCGAGAATCAAGTTGACCATTGGAGTCCTCTCGCCCACTCGTGCAAGGTTGAACACCGTAGCAACGCTGGCTATAGAGCCGATGAAGGCGAATAGCGGAACAACTCCCAGATGGAGCGTTTGGACGCTGATCGGGAGCATCATGGCTATTGTCGCCCCTAAGGATGCGCCGGCTGACGCCCCGATCACGTATGGATCTGCCATCGGATTCCGAAAGAGCGCCTGATACACAGTGCCAGACAGCGCAAGGGATGCTCCCACAAGCGCCGCCAAGACGATCCTGGGCATTCGGATCCTAAGAACGATCTCTTCGGTGGGAGTAGAGTCTCCTTTTCGGTCACCAGTTGCCGTCGAGACAATCCAGTCCCATATCACAGCAAGTATCTCCTTCCCGGAAAGCTCGACTGCCCCTATTCTCAATGACAAGACAGACACTACTACCAAAGACACAATCAGAATCGGCATAAGTCCTTTGCCCAACCTATCCCGCACCCGCCCTCACCTGCATTTCCTATACTCGCCATCTGCCGGGCTGCCAGGCCAGCTCCTTACCGAAACAGCTCAGGATAGAGAGCCCTCGCAAACTCCATAACGCCTTCGCCAACGCGCGGGCCCGGCCTCGACACGAGGTTATCGTCGACCAGGAATACATTCCCCTTGCGCACTGCATCGATCGTCTGCCATCCCGCCTTCGATTTCAGTGTCGCAGGATCCAGTCCACCGCCACTATGCACGTGGGGTGCGAGTATCACGTCTGGATTCTTGGCCACTATGGTTTCAAGGCTGTATGAAGGGTAGTCGGAGGACGCGTCGCGAGTAATGCTCACTCCTCCCGCACATGTGATCATGTCGGAGATGAGAGTGTTGGGACCGACACTCATCACCGGCTCGTCCCATACGAGATACAGCACGCTGAGACGTTCTTTGACAGGGATCTTGGCCACCGCTTTTGTCACCTGGGCCATTGTCTTTTCGATATTTCCGTTCACCTTGTCAGCTCGATCAGGAACACCCGCTATCTTGGCTGCCATCATGATATTGTCCATTACGCCGCGCACCGTCTGAGCATTCTGGCATACGAACTTGATTCCGCGCTTTTCGAACTCAGGTGCCACTTTCATGTGCATCGTGGTTCCAAAAACCACGTCAGCCTGAAGCGAGACGATCAGCTCGATGTTCGGGTCCGAAAACCCTCCTACCTTGGTCTTCTTGGCCGCTTCTGCTGGGTAGTCGCAGAATTGGGTCACCCCCACTACCTGGTCGCCAAGGCCGAGCTCAAAAAGGATCTCAGTCCAACTAGGGGCGAGAGAAACAAACCGTCGAGGCTTGCTCGTTATCTCAACCTTTCGGCCCAGGTCATCGGTGATGGACAATGGGTACATGTCGGCGGCGTGCGCCCCTATTGCCCCGGGAACCAACGTCAATAACACAGCCAGCACGATTGCCGATAGGGATCTGATCCAATCTTTTTTGAACATGTGAATCCCCCATTCTGTAGAAATATGGACGTCCGGACTCCTCTTGAAAGCCGGACAGCAACACATGTGTATGACAGACGAAACGGCCTGCCCATGCACCGCCCCCTTTCCGCCGAAGGTTCAGGCGCGGCAAACAGGCAGGTCTCCTGGCTTCCGGTCATAGCGTCAAATCCAGCGCCTTCCCATCGCTCCCAGCGACAGTGGCCATGCTGCACGCTCGCGGTTACAGTGGCGGGGCCGCTCAGGTCTCACACCTGATTCCCTATTCTCCCCGGCTTGCGGGGCGCCTGTTTGCACCGATATTCTGTTTTGGCCCGCACTTGAGCCTATCCTCTAAAACGGGCCGCTCTGCCTCTCTCCGAAAACGATGTCACATTCATCGATTCAACCTCGATTCCGGCAGCCCCCGGCCCGACACACCGCAAGGTGCTGATGGATCCGGGGTCCACTGGGATCGACCCGAACATCTCAAGGTTTCCACACAAACAAGACGAAAGGACTGCCCTGATGGGGCCCCCATGTGTCACAACTACTGCCGTGCCCTCTTCGCCCTGGAACTTGCCGGCAATCCGCTCTATGCAAGGGATGACTCTCGCAGCAAGCTGCCGAACGGACTCGCCCCCGGGGGGCGCGTACCCCAATGGATCTGCAAACCACCGCTTTACTTCCAAAGGATACCGGTGCTCTATCTCATCGAAGGTCATCCCTTCCCAGGCCCCGAAAGAGCCTTCCGCAAGATCCGGTTCAAGCTCAATCGCAACCCCTGTGGCCTGGGATATTGGGGTTGCGGTCTGTACCGTTCTCAAGAGAGGGCTCGCATACACCCCAAAAACGTCCTCGCCCGCCAGGGCATCAGCCGCCATCTCAGCCTGGATCGCGCCCTTCTCCGAAGGAGGAGTCCCGAGCCCGCTTATTGGGCCCGAGCCTTCGAACCTTCGCCCAGAGGTTGCAGCAGTCTCTCCGTGCCGAACAAGGTAGATACGTTTTACCATAGCGCGCTCAGCACTCCAATCCTCTAGCTATGCGGCCGTGAAAGCGAAGGCCGCGAGCGACACGACTTCTGCGATTTCGCATAGGGCCCCGTAAACATCCCCGGTCACTCCCCCGATGGAACTCGATACTCTCCAGCCCGCAAATAGCGCTACACCTAAGGAGCAGGCTGCGGCCGAAAGCGATCTGGGCCCGGCTAACATAAAGCAGAGTGCGGCAGTGCATGACAGGGTAATCGCAAACTCTCCCGGGCCAACTTTCCGGGCCAACTGCCTTCCCATTCCACGCTCAGGCGTGGCGGGAGGGAACAAGCAAAAGGACAGAACCATGCTCAACCGTCCCATGGCAGGTGCGCACATGAGGGCAGCTGTGCGGGTTCTGCCGCTCATCGAAGCCGCCAATGCAACTTTGAGGATGATTATGAACACTCCAACGGTCGCCCCCATCGGCCCCACGCTGCCGTCGTGCATGATGGCGAGGATCCTGTCAGCTGAGCGCCCGCTCAGCATCCCATCGGCAGTGTCCATGAGCCCATCCACGTGCATTCCGCCTGTAACCCAAAACTGCACCATCATCCCGATAACCGCAGCACACAGCGGACTGAATGCATGCAGGGCAAGTGCGTCAACCGCAGCTACGATGAGACCTATCACCAACCCGATCACGGGGAAGAAGACTGCGGAGCGGGCAATCTCGTCTTCCCACGGCGCATCCCCTCTGTAAACAGGCAAGACGGTCAGAAACGACATGGCTATCGCGAACCTATCAATTACTCTTTTCATGGCGCCTCAACCTCTCCGACCATGAATACCGGCTGTCCAATCATGGCTGATAGCTCCTGCCAATGTGCATCATCGCATGCCGCAACCACACACGTTGCAGGTCCGGCCGACTTGTCCAAGTCGAGATGGGCGCCTGGTTTCACCCGAAACCTGAGGCCGTTCGTTTCGGCCAAGTCCTCCGCCTCGGCGCGAATTCCACGGGAACCTACAGGCACGATCTCGTGAACCCACTCGATATTGGCCAGAGCCCTCACTGCTCCAAGATCCACGATTTCCGGGTCATCCAAAGTCACTTCGTTGCCTACCTTCGCAACCCCAATGCAGACGAGGGCATCGCCAACCGAGGCCCTTCCCAGCCTCAGTTCTGACCTTTCCGCAATCCCAATGGCAGCGATGCCGATGCCTGTCTGAGAGGTAGCGATGTTCTCTTCAGTGCTCCCCGTCACAGCCATTTCAGGATCGAGCCCCGCAAGGGCCGCCTCGTCCCGCACGCCCTTTATGATCTCATCGCCTGTGGGGTCACGCTCGACGCAGAGCGCGTCCACCACCAGGATAGGTTGTGCGCCGCATGCGATAAGTTCCATGAGAGCAACGCGAGTGATGTACCTGCCCAGTACGTAGCCTGACGTTGCAATCACATCGCGCCCTTTGGGGCCGATGGCACCTGCCGAGTCACACGACACGACAAGCGCCGCCCCATCGGGCATGTTGTATATGAGGAGGTCCCTTATTCTTTCAAGGCGAGGCCTTGGAGACTCGGATCGGTTGACTGCCCGCAATCGTTCACCAACTCCTGCTTCACCCCGAGGTTTTATCCTGACAGGCTCCCCCGCCACGCACAGATAGACCTCGTCTGCCTCTTCAGCCACGATTTGGTTGGCCCATCCGAGCACATCCCTGAAGAGACGCCCGAGGGGATATGCAGGCACAACGCCCATCCCAACCTCGTTGGTAACGACAATGACGTGGGAACCGGCATCGCGTGCCGCCTCGGCAAATCTTGCAACCTCGGCCAGCACGGCCTCTGTCTTGGATTGATCATCAGCCTCTTCGTCCTGCGCAAACAGGTGGTTGCTGACAAAAAGGCCGAGGCAATCGACTAGCACCGCATCGTAGTTACTCGCCTCGTTCGCGATTGTCGCAGCAACATCAAGAGGCTCCTCCACCGTAATCCACGACTTCGGCCTTCGCTCACGATGCCGGCTCACCCGAGCGCGCATCTCTTCGTCCATGGGCTCGCATGTCGCTACATACATGACCTTAGTCCCAGCCTCAGCAGCCATGCGCTCGGCAAATGAGCTCTTCCCGCTCCTTGCGCCCCCTGTAATGAGGGTGAGCCGTCCAGACTTGTCCGGCCGGTCTGATTTGCCGAGTTCGCCCGCCTCGCAAGGCTTGTTCTCGATGCCAGTTACGTTGCCAGGCTCGTTGTCCTTGTTCAGCAGGGCACAGGAGCGCGGCGCTACGAGCGGAGTAGAGTGCACAGGGTGATCAGTCACCACAACTCTATCTCCATACAGACTCCCCACGTTTTCCTGCGTCAAAACCTCCTCAGGCGTGCCAGAATAGCGGGCTTCGCCTTCTGTCATCATCAGAATCTCATCACAGTACATGGATGCAAGGCTCAGGTCATGAAATACCCCGACCACGGTAATGTCGCGTTCGAGGCTCATGATCTTGACCAGGTCCAAGATCTCCACTTGTCGCCTTATGTCCAGGTGGGATGTGGGCTCATCTAGAAGGAGGACTTTAGGCTCCTGAGCGAGCGCCCGAGCGATGGCGGCACGCTGCCTCTCTCCACCGCTCAGTGATGTGACAAGTCTTTGAGCAAAAGGGGCCATGCCGGTCGATTCAATCGCCCAGCGCACCGCCTCCCGATCTTTGCGCGTTTCCCGCGAGAACCTCTTGAGGTGAGGGATCCGCCCCATCATCACGAACTCCTCCACCGAAAAGTCGAATCCGACCCGTGTATCCTGGGGAACCACCGCAACGATCTTCGCTATCTCTTCCCTCTGTAAGCACGAGAGGCAGCCGCCCCCGAGCAGGATTTCGCCGGCCGATGGTTTCAAAAGGCCGGCCAAACATTTGAGCAGTGTAGTCTTGCCTGCGCCGTTGGGACCGACTACTCCCAGAAAGCGCCCCGGATCCAATCGGAAGGATACGTCGGAAAAGACCGGGGCTAAACCGTATGCAAATCCAATGGCATTGGCACTGACACTCGTGCCCAACTGCCTCACATCCCCT
>Ga0208564_1000747_pt1 | contig 29059 bp, 24 predicted proteins | sample AD_UKC073_MetaG_FD_184439 | JGI IMG/M metagenome (GOLD analysis project Ga0208564, IMG submission 184439) | Active sludge microbial communities of municipal wastewater-treating anaerobic digesters from USA - AD_UKC073_MetaG (SPAdes) (version 2) | ecosystem: Engineered > Bioreactor > Anaerobic >... | reverse complement strand
CAGCCCTGGGCGCGGGCTTTCACCTTGAGGTCTTCCACCGTCTTCAGGGCGCTCCAGCGTTTGCCGGCGGCGGTGTTGACCGCCATCTCGGCTGCATAGGCGCTCTCGGCGGGGTAGATGTGCTCGTCCATGAACTTGAGCAGGCGGGCCTGCAGGTCCTTGGTCTTGGGGGAGTAGTCGAAATCCATCACGGTCTCCTGGTGTGTCTTGGTGGTGTAGGGTGGGGTGTAGGGGTTCTCAGGCTTTTTGCGCGAACGACCAGGCCAGTTGCGCCAGGGGCCTGGCTCCAGCGCCGGAGCTGACCGCCTGGGCGCTGGACGCCGTGCCGGCTTCCACCCGTTTGGCAATGCCTTGCAGGATGGCGGCGATACGGAACAGGTTGTAGGCCAGGTAGAAATTCCAGTCGGCCGTGAGTGCGTCAGGCGTGGTCAGGCCGGTTCGGGCGCAATAGCGGCGGATGTATTCGTCTTCGCTCGGGATGCCCAGGCTTTGCACGTCCAGCCCGCCAATGCCGCGGAAGGCGCCGGGCGGAATGTGCCAGGCCATGCAGTGGTAGCTGAAGTCGGCCAGCGGGTGGCCGAGGGTGGACAGTTCCCAGTCGAGCACGGCCAGCACACGCGGCTCGGTGGGGTGGAACATCAGGTTGTCCAGCCGGTAGTCGCCGTGCACGATGCTGACCACACTTTCGTCCCGCGCGCCTGCGGGGATGTGGGCGGGCAGCCATTCCATCAGCCGGTCCATCTCCACGATGGGCTGGGTGATGGAGGCCACGTACTGCTTGCTCCAGCGGCCGATCTGGCGCTCGAAATAGTTGCCGGGCTTGCCGTAGGCGGCCAGCCCGCGCTCGGCAAACTTCACCGTGTGCAGCGCAGCGATCACCCGGTTCATCTCGTCGTAGATGGCACCGCGCTCCTGGGGGCTCATGCCGGGCAGGGCCTGGTCCCACATGACCCGGCCTTGCACGAACTCCATCACGTAGAAGGCACGACCGATGACCGATTCGTCCTCGCACAGGCAGTACATCCGGGCCACCGGCACCTCGGTGCCATAGAGGCCGCCCATCACGGCGAACTCGCGTTCGATGGCGTGGGCCGAGGGCAGCAGCTTGGCCACCGGCCCGGGCTTGGCGCGCATCACATAACTCTGCTCCGGGGTGATGAGCTTGTAAGTGGGGTTGGACTGGCCCCCCTTGAACATCTCGATGCTCAGCGGGCCTTTGAAGCCCTCCAGATGGGTGGACAGCCAGGCCGACAGGGCCTCGGTGTCGATGGCATGTGCTGCGGACACCGCTCGGGTGCCGACGAATTGGTCAAAGTCACTCATGGGTGCGTCTCGCTTGTCTCAGTTTTTCTTCTGGGCATACCGCCCGCGCAGGGCGTTTGTTGCTCAGTCGTCCGCTTCGGTGATGCGCATCAGCGCTTCCCGGTTGCGCACCACCAGCCCGCCCGGTTCGATGCGGATGGTTTCCTCGCGCTCCATGGCCTTGAGCTCCTGGTTGACGCGTTGGCGCGAGGCGCCGAGCAACTGGGCCAGCTCTTCCTGGGCCAGGTGCAGGCTGATGCGCATCTCGCGCCCATCGGCCAGGCTGGGCACACCGTAGCTGCGCACCAGGTGCAGCAGCTGCTTGGCCAGGCGCGCGCGCAGGGGCAGGGTGTTGAGGTCTTCCACCAGCCCGAACAGCTGGCGGATACGCCGGGCATGCAACCGCAGCATGGCCTCGTACAGCTCGGCGTGGGTCGACAGGATTTTCTTGAAATCGGCCTTGGCCACACAGAGGATGGTGGTGTCGCCATGGGCATAGGCATCGTGGGTGCGCCGGTCGCCGTCGAAGATGGCCACATCGCCAAACCAGATGCCAGGCTCTACGTAGGTCAGGGTGATCTGCTTGCCCGAGATCGAGGTGGAGCTGACCCGCACCGCGCCCCGTGCACATGCGATCCACTCCTCGGGCGGATCGCCGCGGGCAGCGATGAGTTCGCTGTCCTTGAAGCGTTTGACGTAGGCACATCGAAGGATGTCGTGTCGCAGGGAAGGTGAGAGGGAAGAAAACCAGCGACCGGAATTGATCGCTTCTCGTTCTTCGATGGTAAGAATGGGGTCGTCCATGGCCTGTCGTTTGCGTGACTGATATCACGGTCATTGTCGCGCGGGGGACGATGGGGGCACTCAGGGTTTGTCACCTGAGTGTCTTGGAGCAGGCTGCCGGCGTATGGCCGCCGGGGCCGGGATTTGCCGGCTTATTCGTAGCGCGGCGTCTGTTTGTCCAGCAGCGCCTGGATGCCGATGCCTGCGTTGGCATGGTGCAGGTTGCACACGAAGTGGTCACGCTCCTGTGCCAGCTGGTGGTGCAGTGTCTGGTGCGGAGCGTCGTTCAGCAGTTCCTTGATGCTGGCCAGCGCATTGGGTGCGCGGTCGTTGAGGGACTGCGCCAGGGCCAGTGCGGTGTCGAGGGCTTCGCCGGGGTGGCTGACCCGGTTGACCAGTCCCAACTGGTGCAGTCGCTCGGCGGTGACACGTTCTGCACACATGAGCAGTTCGCTGGCCAGTTGGCGTGGCAGCTGTTGGCCCAGCACCCAGCTGGCACCACCGTCGGGCGAGAGGGCGATGTTGCTGTAGGCCAGGGCAAACACCGCGTCGCGTGCCGCCACGATGAAGTCACAGGCCAGGGCCAGCGAGAAGCCGGCACCGGCCGCAGCCCCTTCCACTGCCGCGACCACGGGCTTGGGAAAACTGCGGATGGATTCGACCCAGTTGTGCAGGCCCTCGATGCTCTGGGTCTGCTCCTCGGCCGGCTGTTCGCGGTTGGCCCGCAGGCGGTGCAGGTTGCCACCGGCACTGAAGACACCGCCTGCACCGGTGATGACCACGCTGCGGATGTCGGCGCTGCTTTCGGCCACGCTGAGGGCCTCCACGCCGGCAGCGTAGATGTCGGGCCCGAGTGCGTTGCGGTACTCGGGGTTGCTCAGGGTGAGCACCATGGTCTGGCCATGGCTGGTGCTGAGAAGTTCGGCGGGCATGACAGCGTATCAATCTTCTTCGTGCATCAGGCTCAGGCCGATGGCGCCGCGGCGGCGCAGCCAGGGGCTGGGACGGTACCGCTGGTCGCCATAGACGGTCTGCATGTTGAACAGCACTTCGAGCAGGTTGGTGGGGCCGTAGCGGTCGCCCATGGCCAACGGACCAAGGGGGTAGCCCAGGCCCAGGGTGACGGCCTTTTCGAGGTCGCCCGGTGTGCAGATACGCTGCTGGCAGATGTCCGACGCGATATTGACGATGCTGGCCACCACGCGCTGGGTGACGAAGCCGCCGCTGTCGCGGATGACACTCACGGCCTTGCCGTCCCGTGCCATCAGCGCGTGGGCGGCGTCGCGGATGTCGGTGCGGGTGGCGGGGTTGGTGGCGAGCACGCGGCGTTTGGTGGTGGCGTCGTCGATGAGCATGTCGATGCCGATGGTGCGCTCCGGGTCGAGCCGTTCCACCACGGCCACTGTGGTGATGTCGAAGCCCAGCGGTGCCACAAAAGTGATGGCGGTGGAGGAGGGTGATGCGCCGGTCTCGATGCGTGCACCCAGGTCTTTCAGCAACTGCAGCAGTTCAGCCCGGCGCGAAGCACGGGGCGACACCCAGACGGGGGGCATCTCGCCAATGGTGGGTGTGGCAGGTTCGGGGTCTTGCAGCATCAGGCCGTCGGCATACTTGTAGAAACCTTCCCCGGTCTTGCGGCCCAGCACACCGCCGGCCAAGCGCTGTGCCGTAATGACGCTAGGGCGGTAGCGGTCTTCCTCGTAGTACTGGTGGTAGATCGACTCCATCACGGGATGGGACACGTCCAGCGCCGTCAGGTCCATGAGCTCGAAAGGGCCGAGCTTGAAGCCGACCTGGTCCTTCAGGATGCGGTCGATAGTGGCGAAGTCGGCCACCCCTTCGCCCACGATGCGCAGGGCCTCGGTGCCATAAGCCCGGCCGGCATGGTTGACGATGAAGCCTGGCGTGTCCTGGGCCTGCACCGGTGTGTGGCCCATTTCACGGGCGTAGGCGCTGAGGTTGGCGCAGACGGCGGGGTCGGTCTTGAGTCCTGCGATGACTTCGACCACCTTCATCAGGGGTACCGGGTTGAAGAAGTGGTAACCTGCCAGCCGCTGGGGACGCTTGAGCCCGGCGCCAATGGCTGTGACGGACAGCGAGGAGGTGTTGGTGGCCAGCACCGTATCTGGCCCCACGATGTCTTCCAGGTCGGCAAACAGCTTGCGCTTGATATCGAGACGTTCGATGGCGGCTTCGATCACCAGCCCACACGGGGCCAGTTCGGCCAGCGTGGCGGCGGGCTGCAGGCGGGACTTGTAGGCTTGGTGCTGGGCGGCATCGATCCGGCCCTTTTCCAGCAGCTTGTCCCATTGCCCAGCACGGCTGCGTAGGCCTGCTGCACGGCAGCCGCATGGACGTCGAAAAGATGCACTTGGCTGCCGGCCTGGGCGGCAATCTGGGCGATGCCGCGGCCCATGGCACCGGCCCCCACGATGCCCACATGTTGGTAGTTGGTTTTCATGTCTCTTGATTAAATTGCAAAAATTTGTTTTCGCTATGACAGAATTGTGTTCAAAACAGTGTCAAGAGGTTTTGACGTAATGGTTCGTAACGCTTTACTGGGTGTGCTGCTGGTATCGCTTGCCAGCGGTGGTATGGCACTGACCATGGGCCGGCCGAACGGCGCCGTGGTGCTGGGCCAGCCCCTGGCATTGTCGTTCGATGTGAAGCTGGACTCCGAGGATAACGCCGATTCCGCCTGTGTCGAGGTGGAGGTGATGCAGGGTGACACACGGGTAGACCCGTCCCGTGTCCGGGTGTCCACCAGCGCGCAGGGCCAGAACGCCCGGGTGCTGGTGAAAACCACCTCACCGGTGGAGGAGCCGGTGGTGTCGGTGAACGTGCGTGCAGGCTGCACCCAGCGGGTCAGCCGGCACTATGAATTTCTGAGCGACTTCCCGGGTGAGAGCCGGGCCCTGGCCTCGTCTGTAGTGGCGGCGCCGGTGTCGGTGGCAAACCTGCCCCCCGCCACCCCGGATGTTGCCAGTGCCGACAGAAGTCCTGTCCGCAACCAGCGGGTGGCGGCACCAGGAGCTGGTGTGGTGTCTGGCGTGCGGCCGGCTGCACCGCGCAAGCCACGGGCCGAACGTCCCGTGCGCCCACGGGACCGTACCGCCGCCAACGCGGTGGCCCGCCCGTCTGCTGGGGCCAAGCCGTCGGCCACGGTTGCTGCGCCTCGCCCTCGGCTGCAACTGGAAGCAGCAGACAACCAGATCCTGCCTGCGCGGGATGCCGGCCTGAAGTCATCGGCGGAACTGAGCTTGCCGGCCGCCTCGGCGCCTGTTGAGCGGGCCAGTGCTGCGGCGCAGTGGCGCGCCATGAACACCCAGGCCGGGGATGTTCCAGATCCGGGGCGCCTGGTCGCGCTGGAGGCCAGCGTGCAGGCCCTGCAGGCGGCATCGGCGCGGGACCGTGCCAGCTTGGCGGAAATGGAAGGCCAGTTGCGCCAGGCCCAGGATGAACGTTATGCCAATGCCCTGGTCTACACGCTGGTGGCCTTGCTGCTGGCGGCATTGGCCCTTGCTGCTTATCTATGGCGGCGTGGTGTCCATGTGGCCCGGAATTCCTCGACTCCCGAATGGTGGGGTGGCGCCGAAGGGACTGCGGCAGGCGCTGCACCCAAGGACCGTGGCCACCGTGGCATTTCCGGGCTGGCCGTGCTGGAGTCGGGCGAGTCTTCGTTCAGCAGCCCCAACAGCCGTTATGCCCGGGTGGATGTAGACGTGGATGCCCTGCCCAGCCAACCGACGAAGCTGGAGCCACGGCGCGCGGCAGTGCCCGCACCTGCAGGACGCAGCCAGATCTATCCCGAGGGGATGTTCGATGTCCAGCAGCATGCCGATTTCTTTCTGTCGTTGGGGCAATACGGCCAGGCGATCGAAGTCTTGCGTTCGTACCTCGGTGAGCACCGTGGAGGGAGCCCGGCGGTGTACCTCGATCTGCTGCGGGTCTACAAGGCGGTGGGCCGCACGCAGGACTACGAGCAGTTGGCCCAGGAGTTTTCAAGCCTGTTCAATGTGGCCGTGCCTTCCATTGATGCGTTTGGCTCAAGCGAACGCCAGTTGGAGGACTATCCTGCTGCCATGGCGATGGTTCAGTCCTTCTGGCACGAGCCAGACATCCAGGATGTGCTGGAAGGCTTGATCCGCCGCACCAGTCCGTCTGCCGGCGAGGGTTTCCAGCTGGATGCCTTCAGAGACCTGCTGCTGCTGTATGCCGTGTCGGCGCGGGATGCGTCGTCGTCCATGATGATGTCCCGGTTTGACGCGCTGACACCATCCAGCAACTGGTCCACCGATTTCGTGGCTTCGCGTCCTGCAGGGGTAGCCGGCAAACCTGTTGGCGTACCCGTACTGCTGCCGGACGAGGGTGGTGGTACGCTGCCATTGCTGCAGCCGGAGGAGAAGGGCAGTGCTCCCATAGACTTTGACCTGGATCTGGATTTGTCCGACCAGCAGCCTGTGGGTACGCAACTGCCCTTGTCGTCCACCAAGAGCAACCTGGTGGAGTTTGATTTGTTCGATCCTGAGGTCGAGGACGATATCGCCCCGCGCTCCACCCGCAGATAGGCGCGCCTCTATGCGCGTACACCTCTGGTGCTTGCGGCTTGTGCTGCCCAGACGCTGACCGCCATGGCGGCCAGCAGGCCCCCGAAGCCCAGCCAGTGCAGTGCATGCATCTGGTCTGCCGCGATGAGCCAGCCACCTCCGGCCGCTCCCAGGGCCTGGCCGGCGTACATCGCCGAAGTGTTCAGGGCAATCGACCCACCAGCGAGTGTGGGCCCCAGTCCCACCAGTCGGGCCTGTTGGGCTGAATTGGAAGAAAAACACCCCAGCGCCCACGGGATGCACACCACAGCCGCCAGGGCCAGGCTGGTGCCCAGCGGCCAGGCCAGCAGGCTCAGCGCCATCAGCCCCACACAGACCAATACCATACGTGGCGCGCCGACACGGTCGATGTAGCGCGAAGCCAGCATGTTGCCCAGGAAGCCGAACGCACCAAACCAGCCAAAAAGCAGGCTGAGCTGGGCTGGCGTGGTCTGGAGGGTGGCCTTGAAATACGGAGCGAAATAGGAGAACAGCACAAACTGCCCCGCCGAATACAGGGCCGTGACCGCGATACACAGCATCAGTGCGGGCGACCGCAGGGTATTGCGCCAGCTCTCCAGCGTGAGTGCTTGGGGCCTGACGCCGTTGGGCATGGCGCGCCAGACCCATAGGGCACTGGCGAAAGACAGCAGCCCGATCAGGACAAATGCGGTGCGCCAGCCCCAGGTGCCGCCCATCCAGGCCGCCATGGGCATGCCCAGAACGGATGCCACCGACCAGCCCAGGAACACCATGGTGATCGCGCGGCCCCGGTGGGTGGGTGGTACCAGCAAGCCCACGCAGGCTGCGGCCTGGGGCGTGAAGATGGCGGCGGGAATCACCGCCAGGATCCGCAGCGGCAGCAGGGCGCCGAATCCCGGCAGGGTCGAGCACAGCAGGTGCAGGGCGCCATACCAGGCCATGCACAGGGCCAGAAGCTGCCGGCGGTCCCAGTTGCGGATCAGGGTGGCAAACACGGGAGCACCCAGGCATACCATCAGCGCGGCGGCGGATATCAACTGCCCGGCGGTGGCAGTGGAAATCTGCAGCGAATGGCTGATGTCGTTTAGGGTGCCCGGCACCACCATGATGCCGGTGCCGATCACGAAGTTGCCAAACAGCAGTGCCCACAGGGATACGGGCAAGGATGCGTGTGGGGCAGAGGTGGTGGCGGTCATGGCGTGCGTGCGGCGGTGGCGGCATGCATCAGACCATGAAAGGGCAAATGTCTGCGTCGCATGGGTACGCAACCCCCGGCAGATGGGGGCGATTGGGTGCAGGCTGTGCGGAAAACGGCAGCTTGAAGCAGTGCTAGCGTCGTACCTGCAGGGCGCCCGGGTTCACGATGTTGCTGGGGGTGCCGCGGATGTAGTTGATGACGTTGTCAAACGCGGCACCAAAGTACATCTCATAGCTGTCCTGCTCTACATAACCGATGTGGGGTGTGCAGATGCAGTTCTCCAGGCGTAGCAGGGCGTGGCCTTGCAGGGTGGGCTCGGCTTCGAATACATCCACGGCGGCCATGCCGGGGCGGCCCCGGTTCAGACCGGCGATAAGGGCGTCGGGCTCGATCAGCTCGGCCCGGGAGGTATTGACCAGCAGGGACGTGGGCTTCATGCGCGACAGGTCTTCCAGGGACACGATGCCCCGGGTGTCGTCCGTCAGCCTCAACTGCAGGGTGATGATGTCGCACTGCTCGAAGAATTCAGCCCGGCTGGATGCGGCCTGGTATCCATCGCTCAGAGCCCGTGAGCGGGACGCCTCGCGGCCCCAGATGCGCACGTTCATGCCGAAGGCCCTGCCGTAACCGGCCAGAATCTGGCCGATCTTGCCGTAACCCCAGATGCCCAGTGTCTTGCCACGCAGCACATTGCCGAGGCCGAAATTTGGCGGCATGGAGGCTGCCTTGAGGCCGGACTGTTGCCATGCGCCGTGTTTCAGGTTGGCGATGTACTGCGGCAGGCGGCGCATGGCCGCCATGATGAGTGCCCAGGTCAGCTCGGCTGGCGCCACGGGGGACCCAATACCTTCCGCAACGGCGATACCTCGCTCCGTGCAGGCCGCCACGTCGATATGGCTGCCCACCTTGCCGGTCTGGGCAATCAGCTTGAGTCGGGGCAGTTTTTCGATGAGTTGCCGGTTGAGGTGCGTGCGCTCACGGATCAGCACGATGACGTCGGCATCCTTGAGGCGCACCGACAGTTGCCCCAGGCCCTTGACGGTATTGGTGTAAACCTTGGCGGTGTAGGGGTCCAGCTTGGAAGCGCATTGCAGTTTTCGAACCGCATCCTGATAGTCATCGAGGATCACAATATTCATGGCCCCAATTGTGCCTGCACGCTGTCGCCCCGCTGAAAGCATCTACACACAAATCCGCTTGTTTCAGCGGGTTACGTGTGTTTTTCAAGTTTTATCGCGATACGCGGGCTTTTGCTGGGCGGCGATCAGGCGGTCCAGTTCGGCGCAGACGTCTTCCATGCGACCGGAGATGGTCATGCGGCCGGCGCATGAGGGCTGGGCTGTGTCATCCAGCACACGGACGACACGCAAGGTGCGGGTGCTGGCACTTGCAGAAGGCGGTACAAGCCGCAGACCTCGGTGCCGAGGGGGATTGCCTGCATGTGAATGTGCAGGTGTGGCGGTGGCCGCTATTTTGTCGGTCCACAAGCGCCCTACGGCCAGTGACAATGGAGCGAACAGGCGTGACGTGGTGGATATGGCGATGATTCCCATGTAAAACTCCTAAAGATCAGAGGTCGGACACAGGCAGGATTGGTCAGGGAGCCGCACCAGGGTGATGGGAACAGCCCCATACGCCCGCCACCTGGTGTGGTCGAATGGCGTGCTACATCAGCATCGTGTTGCGGATAAGGCCCACGGCCAGGCCTTCGATGGCAAAAGGCTCACCAGGCTCGACAACGATAGTGGGGTAGTCGGGGTTTTCCGCATGCAGCTCAATGGCATGGGGTGTGCGCCGATAGCGTTTGACGGTCACTTCCTCCCCGAGCCTGGCCACGACGATCTGGCCATTTCGCGCATCATGTGCTGACTGCACGGCCAGCAGATCGCCATCCATGATGCCAACGTCGCGCATGGACATGCCACGCACCTTCAGCAGGTAGTCGGGCTTGTGCTGGAACAGGCTGCTCTCGACATGGTAGGTCTGGTCCACATGTTCCTGCGCCAGGATAGGTGACCCCGCCGCCACCCGCCCAACGAGGGGCAACGCCAGTTGGGCCAAGCCGGGCAAGGGTAGCGAAAATTGCATGCCGCGCGATCCGTGGAGTGAACGCAGGCTGTCGCCGCGCAAGCGGATACCCCGCGAGGTGCCGCTGACCAGCTCGATGACACCTTTGCGAGCCAGCGCCTGCAAATGTTCTTCCGCTGCATTGGCCGATTTGAAGCCGAGCTCGGACGCAATCTCGGCACGCGTCGGGGGGGCGCCCGTGCGGGAAATGGCGGTCTGTATCAGCTCCAGAATCTGTTGCTGACGGGCGGTAAGCTTGACGGGCAGATGGGGCATGTCGATCATGGCGGCATCCTGGGATGAAGGTGCAGAACGTGCGGTAGCTGCGTTGGGTTTATATGACTGTCTGAATATCCAGTAACTGTATTTTTAACCAGTTTTTTAGAACGTACAAGCTATGTGGACGCATCGCAACAATGAAACTAGCTAAAAAGATCGTTTTTTTGGGCACGGGCGGAACGATTGCGGGCACCGCAGCCACGGCGGGCGACAACATTGGCTACACCGCTGCGCAGGTGGGCATCCAAGACCTGCTGGCCACGGTCCCCAGCCTTGACGGGCTGACCGTGGAGAGTGAGCAGGTGGCGCAGCTGGACAGCAAGGACATGGAGTTTGGGGTGTGGGCTGCGTTGCTGGGCCGTGTGGCGCACTGGCTTGCGGATGAAAACGTGCAAGGAGTGGTCATCACCCATGGCACGGACACGCTGGAAGAAACCGCCTTTTTTCTGCAGTCGGTGCTGCGGCCAGCCAAGCCGGTGGTGTTGACCTGTGCCATGCGGCCTGCTACCGCTCTGGTACCCGACGGTCTGCAGAATCTCATGGATGCCGTGTCGGTGGTGCTGGATCCGCGGGCGCGTGGTGTTGTGGTCGTGTGCGCGGGGGTGGTGCACGGCGCGCAGGACGTGCAGAAGGTGCATCCCTACCGGATCGATGCGTTCGACTCGCGGGACGCAGGGCCTGTGGCTTATGTGGAAGAGGGGAACGTGGTTTTGATGCGAAACTGGGCTTCGGCCCAGGATCTGCCTCCGCACTTTGCTATTGATTTGATATTAAGTGGTGCGCTGTGGCCCCGGGTCGAAATTGTCATGTCACACGCCGGTGCCAGTGGCGCAGTGGTGGACGCACTGCTGCTGCCACCCGCTGAAGCAACACCACCGCTGCGTGGGCTGGTGGTGGCAAGCACTGGCAACGGCACGGTGCACCAGTCGTTGGAGGCTGCGCTGCTGCGCGCTCAGGCCGCAGGTGTGCGTGTGGCGCGGGCCACGCGGTGCATGCAAGGGCGGATTTTGCCCACCGCGGCGAGTACGTTGCCCAGCGCCGATGGCTTGTCTCCGGTCAAGGCGCGGGTGGCCATGATGCTGGCGCTGATGGCTGGCGGAAAATGAAAACGCCCTGCGGGGCAGGGCGCTGTGTGGGGCGGCGTTGGTTTAACGGGTCAGTGCTGCAAATGCCCGTGCGGTGATCTCTTCCACACTGCCGGTGCCGCTGATGGCGCTGTATTGCGGTGCCGTGGCCGGGTCGGTCTTGGCCCAGTCGGAGTAGTAAGCCACCAGGGGCCGCGTCTGGGCGTTGTAGACCTCCAGGCGCTTGCGCACCGTGTCCTCGCGGTCGTCCTCGCGCTGGATCAGCGGCTCTCCGGTCACGTCGTCCAGGCCTTCCACCTTGGGCGGGTTGAACTTGACGTGGTAGGTGCGGCCTGAAGCAGGGTGCGAGCGGCGGCCACTCATGCGTTCGATGATGGCATCGAAGGGGACGTCGATTTCCAGCACGTGGTCGAGCTTGACGCCTGCGGCCTTCATGGCGTCGGCCTGGGGGATGGTGCGGGGGAATCCGTCGAAGAGGAAACCGGCTGCACAGTCTGGCTGCGCAATACGTTCCTTCACCAGATTGATGATGAGGTCATCGCTGACCAGGGCGCCCGACTCCATGATGGACTTGGCCTGCAGGCCCAGGGGGGTGCCAGCCTTGACGGCTGCACGCAGCATGTCACCGGTGGAAATCTGCGGGATACCGAATTTCTGGCAGATGAAGGTGGCCTGTGTGCCTTTTCCTGCGCCAGGGGCGCCCAACAAAATCAGTCTCATGCTCTTCCTCTAATAGTGTGAAATCTGCCGGGGCCCCGCACCCGCGAAGCGGTCTCCGGCGGTAATGGGCGGGCGCATCCCTTGTCTGCTTCGAGGATAGCATGCGTAAACCCCGTCAGGCTTACAGCGCACAGGCCGGGGAGTGCCCCGGGGCTTCAGCCCTTCGTGAACAGGGCGCGCACGCGCAGCAGGTCTTCCGGCGTGTCCACTCCTGGGCCCGGGGCGTGCTCGGTGACAGCCACCGCGATGCGGTGCCCATGCCACAACACCCGCAGCTGTTCCAGCGACTCGATCACCTCCAGCGGGGCCTGCGGCAGTTGTGGGAACTGCTGCAAAAAACCGGCGCGGTAGCTGTAGATGCCGACATGGCGCAGCGCCGCGTGGGCATGCAGGGCCGGCTGCCCGGCTGCTGCCGAGCCGTCACGCCACCAGGGAATGGGCGCGCGGCTGAAGTACAGCGCCATGCCCTGTTGGTCCAGCACCGCCTTGACGACATTGGGGTTGGCGAAGTCGGCCGTGTCCTCGATGGCGTGGGCTGCCGTGCCCATGCTGGCTTCACTTCGCTGGTAAAGCAACGCGGCCACGGCATCGATCAGTGCGGGGGAAATCAGGGGCTCGTCGCCTTGCACGTTCACCACGATATGGTCGGGCGCCAGCCCCAGCAGGCTGCAGGCCTCGGCCAGGCGGTCGCTGCCGGAGGGGTGGTCCGCCCGCGTCATGACCGCTTCGACTCCGGCGAGCTGGCAGGCCTCGACGATGCGCTGGTCGTCGGTGGCCACCACCACCCGCTGCGCACTGGACTGCTGGGCGCGCTGGGCCACCCGCACCACCATGGGCTGGCCACCCAGGTCGGCCAGGGGCTTGTCGGGTAGCCGTGTGGAGGCGCGGCGTGCCGGAATCAGCACGGTGAAGGGCACTGCAGAGGGGGCGGGGGTGGTGCTCACGAGGCGATTTCTTCGTCGGTCAGGGTACGGGCTTCGTTTTCAAGCAGCACCGGAATGCCGTCGCGCACGGGGTAGGCCAGCCGGGCGCTGTGGGAAACCAGTTCCTGCCGGTCCCGGTCATAAACCAGGGGGCCCTTGGTGACGGGGCACACAAGGAGTTCGAGGAGTTTGCTGTCCATTCAGGGTGTTGGTGGTGGGGTGTGGAGGGATGATAGCGCCGCGTGTTTCGGCTGTTCGTGCCGCTGATCGAGAAGTGGTTCGAGCAACTGGTCGATATGCACCAGGAAGGCCGGTTCGGGGCTGAAGTCTAGCGGCACAGCCCAGGCTTCTGGGCAGCGGGGCCACAGCTTGAGGGCATCCTTTTCCGTGCACAGCAGGGGCAGCGACTCGCCGGCCGGCGGTGTCCACCCGCTGAAGTCATCATGGTCGGCCATGGCCTGGGTGCTGCCCAGCGTCAGGCCTGCCTGGCGCAACATGTCGAAGAAGGCCTCCGGCTTGGCGATGCCGGCCACCGCCCGCACAGGCCGGCCACGCAGATCGGCCAGTGCCATGCGGTGGCCATCGGCACGTACGGCATCAGGTGCCAGCGCCCGGTGTGCGGTGAAGCCGGCAAAAGCGGGCTGGCTGCCGCTGTGCAGCACCGCGTCCACGGCACGTGGCCAGGGTTCGCGCAGCGGGCCGGCTGGCAGCAGGAAGCCGTTGCCCACACCCCGGTCGTCGAACACACACACCTCGATATCGCGCTGCAGCGCCAGGTGTTGCAGCCCGTCGTCGCAGACCAGCACCTGCGTACCAGGATGGGTCGAAAGCAGTGCACGGGCCGCATCCAGGCGGCGTGGCGCTACAAAAAGCGGAGCGCCTGTCTTGTGGTGCAGCAAGGCCGGCTCGTCGCCGCTGTCGGACAGCGGTGTTCGTGTAGTGACCTCCACACATGCCGTGCTGGTGCGGCCATAGCCGCGTGACAGCACCCCCACCTGCAGCCCCCGGGCCTGCAGGTGCTGCACCAGGGCCAGCACTACCGGGGTCTTGCCGGCGCCTCCCGCCACCACATTGCCCACCACGATCACCGGCACGGGCACACGGCCGCTGGCAAACCAGCCATGTGCGTAAGCTGTACGCCGCAGCGTCACCAGCAGCCACATCACCAGACTGGCAGGCCAGAGCAGCCAGGCCAGCCAACCCCGGCGCAGCCAGGTACGCGGCAGCAGAGCGTGGCCTTGGGTCATGCGGGTTAATGTGTCCGGAGCGTGGAGCAGCCCATGTCGGCTGCTGAATTACTGTCCGCCGCCTTGTGCTGCAGAGCGGGTGGCAAACGTGATCTGGTTCAGGCCCGAGCGCCGGGCGGCTTCCATGACGGTGATGACGGCCTGGTGGGTGGCGCTGGCGTCGGCGCTGATGATGACGACGGGCTCCTTGCCCGCCTGTGCCGGGGCCGCGCTGCGGATGGCATTTGCCACGGCCTCGACGCCAATGCCTGTGACCGGCGCCTTGTTCACCAGGTAACGCCCGTCGCTGGCCACGGCCACGATGATTTCTCGGGGGTAGTCGCGCTGCGCATCGCCGTTGGCCACCGGCAGCTTGAGCTGCAACTCGGTGAACTTGCTGTAGGTGGTGGACAGCATCAGAAAGATCAGCACCACCAGCAGCACGTCGATGAACGGGATCAGGTTGATCTCCGGTTCCTCCTTGGGGCGCGGGCGAAAGTTCATGGCTTGGGGGCCCGGGTCTTGGCTGAGGACGGTGCGGGAGCCGGCGCGGTGACTGGCTGGCGCAGTTTGTCGAGGTGGCGCACGAAGCGTTCACCGGCCAGTTCCAGCGACAGCAGGTAGGCATCCACCTTGGCGCGGAAATAGCGCCAGAAGATGAGGGACGGGATGGCCACGATCAGGCCGAACGCGGTGTTGTAGAGCGCAATCGAGATGCCATGGGCCAGCTGGGCAGGGTTGCCGCCACCGGCGCCGGGGGCCTGGGAGCCAAAGATCTCGATCATGCCGATGACGGTGCCCAGCAGGCCCAGCAAGGGGGCAGCGGAGGCGATGGTAGCCAGCGCACTGAGGTACTTCTCCAGCCGGTGGGCGATTTCGCGGCCCTTGCTTTCCATGGCGGTGTGCAGGTCAGCTTCGCTGCACTGGGGGTTGGACTCCAGCACGCGGAAACCGCTGGCCAGCAACTCACCCAGCGCGGAGTTCTGCTCCAGCTGCGTGATGACCGTCGCTGGCGGCACGGCCGTAAGCGAGACCGTCATGGCTTCTTCCAGCAGCTTGGGTGGCACCACCTTCGCCGCTTTCAGGTTGATGAACCGCTCGATGACCAATGCCAGCGCCAGTATGGAGCAGATAATCAAGGGCCAGATAGGCCAACCTGCGGCTTGTATGATCGAAAGCAAATGACTCTCCCGGCGGTGTGCAATTCTCCGCCGATTATGGCTTAGAGCGGCCCGAACCCGGCTTTGGCCGCGTGCCGGTGGTGCGACAGCCAGAAGTGCCGCAGAAACCCACACAATCTGTGGATAACTTTGTGAAGAACTCACCCCCGATATGCTGCAAAGCACCAATTGGTGGGGCCTGTTTCAGTTTGCCTAAAAAGTAGGCATAAAAAAATCTAATAAATTCAATAACTTACAACGTGTTTGTAGCGTTTCCAAGGGTTTTGGAGGCGTGGTGTCCACAGAAGGGCAGTTTGCGCGCTTCTGTGGATCAAACGACAAAGAGACCTGCCTTCCAGCCTCATTCCCACCTATGTTTGACCCTCCAGACCCAGCATTGGCGCCACGTTTCTGGCAGGTTGGCGCGCTGTGCCGCGCCATTGCTGACAGCCTGGATGCGCGCTTCAACCCTGTAGCCGTTCGTGGCGAGATTTCGGGCTTCTCGCGGGCATCCAGCGGGCATTGTTATTTCACGCTCAAGGATGCGCAGGGCCAGATCCGCTGCGCCATGTTCCGCCGTGCAGCCAGCCTGCTGGACTTCACGCCCCGCGACGGCGAAATGGTGGAAGTCCGGGGTCGCCTGGGTGTGTACGAGCCCCGCGGCGATTTGCAGCTGATCGTCGAGGCGCTGGGCAAAGTGGGGCAGGGGGCCTTGTTCGAGCAGTTTTTGCAGCGCAAGGCCCGGCTGGAAGCACAGGGCCTGTTCAGCCCAGAGCGCAAGCGGCCGCTACCCGCCATGCCCCGCGCCATCGGGGTGGTGACGTCCCTGGGCGCCGCTGCGCTGCACGATGTGGCCACGGCCTTGCGCCGGCGGGTGCCCCACATCCCGGTGGTGCTGGCACCGGCTCTGGTGCAGGGTGCCGGGGCGGCGGAAGATCTGGTGAAGGCGCTGCACGGGCTTTACCAGCAAGACGATGTGGATGTCATCCTGCTGGTGCGTGGCGGGGGCTCCATCGAAGACCTCTGGGCCTTCAACGACGAAAACCTGGCCCACACCCTTGCGCGCAGCCCGGTGCCCGTGGTGAGCGGGGTAGGGCACGAGACCGACTTCACCATTGCCGACTTTGTTGCCGACTTGCGCGCGCCCACCCCTACTGCCGCTGCCGAGCTGGTAGCTCAGCCGCGTGATGCCTGGCTGGGGGCGCTGGACCGGGCCGCCGAGCGCCTGCAGGACGCAGTGCTTGGCCAGCTCGACCGGCATGCACAGCGGCTGGATGCGGCGGTGACCCGACTGGGGCGGCCCTCCGCTCGCCTGGCGGGCCAGCAGGTGTTGCTGTCGCGCCAGGCACAGCGGTTGCACTATGCCGTGCAGCGGCAGACGCAGCAGTGTGGCCAGCGGCTCAGCGGCCTGGGCGAGGGACTCACCGATGGCACCCATCTGGCGGCCTCCATGGCCCATGAACGCCTGGACCGTGCCGGCCTGCGCCTGCAACTGCTGGACCCGCGCCTGGTGCTGCAGCGTGGATATGCCCTGCTGCAGGACAGCGCAGGCCAGTTGGTCACCCGGATCGACCAGGCACATGCCGGCCAGAGCCTGGAGGCCCACGTGTCGGATGGCCGGATCAATGTCACCGTTGGCAACGTGGGGTGATCAAACTTTCTACAATGCAGCGGTTCGTATCTGTCCGTATTCATAACCCACGAGGAAAACCATGGAACACACCCTGCCACCCCTGCCTTATGCGATTGATGCCCTGGCGCCGCACTACTCCCAGGAAACCCTGGAGTTCCACCACGGCAAGCACCACAACGCCTATGTGGTCAACCTGAACAACCTGCAAAAGGGCACCGAGTTCGAAAGCCTGACGCTGGAAGAAATCGTGAAGAAGTCCAGCGGCGGCATCTACAACAACGCCGCCCAGATCTGGAACCACACCTTCTTCTGGAACTGCATGGCTCCCGCAGGTGGTGGTGAACCCGGCGGCGCCCTGGCTGCTGCCATCAACGCCAAGTGGGGCAGCTACGCCGCGTTCAAGGAAGCCTTCGTGAAGTCGGCCGTGGGCAATTTCGGCTCCGGCTGGACCTGGCTGGTGAAGAAGGCCGACGGCAGCGTGGACATCGTCAACACCGGCGCTGCCGGCACACCCCTGACCACTGCCGACAAGGCCCTGCTGACGGTGGATGTGTGGGAACACGCCTACTACATCGACTACCGCAACCTGCGTCCGAAGTTTATCGAAACCTTCCTGGACAAGCTGGTCAACTGGAAGTTCGCCGAAGCCAACTTCGCCTGAGAAGGCAGGGGCCGGTCGTCGGCCTGACAGAAACACCAAGGGGCCTCAGGGCCCCTTGGTGCTGGTTATTGCGTTTTGGCGTTGAAAGGTGACCCGGTCAGCCTGGAGCCGGCCTTGATGTTCTTCTTGGCAAACCAGCCCTGGTTCATCTCCAGCACATAACGCACCGGTTTGGTGGAGCAGTGTGCGTCGGTGGTCTGCGGCTTCATGTCGGCCAGGTTCACGATGGTGCCGTCGTCGGCCACGAAGGCGGCCGTCAGTGGCAGCAAGGTGTTTTTCATCCAGAAGCACTGCTGGCGCGGTTGGGGAAAGACGAACAGCATGCCTTCGTGCTGGGGCATCTCGGTGCGGTGCATCAGGCCGGTCTGGTGCTCGGCCGAGGTCTGTGCCACCTGGGCGTCGATCTGGTACATGCCCACCGACAGTGCCACGCGGGGCAGGTTCATCTGCGGGCTCTCCTGGGCATGGCTGGCCAGGGCGGCACTGACCAGCGCCAGTGCTGCCACAAGGTGACGAGGAAGAGTGGGTGCAGGCAAGTGCATGGCGGATCAGGGTTCAAGGGCGGGGCGATGCCCTCGATTCTGACGCAGTTTTGCCATCCACCTGCAAAGCCGGATGCCGCGGGCTCGGTGGTTCTTTGCACATAGAATTTCTCCACTGAATCGATTCGACCCATTCCCCTCTCCATGACCCACTACCAGCACATCAAGGTGCCTGCCGAAGGCCAGAAAATCACCGTCAACGCCGACATGTCGCTGAACGTGCCGGACCAGCCCATCATCCCTTACATCGAAGGGGACGGCACGGGCCGGGACATCACCCCGGTGATGCTCAAGGTGGTGGATGCCGCGGTTGAAAAATCGTACGGTGGCCGGCGCAAGATCCAGTGGATGGAGGTGTTTGCCGGCGAAAAAGCCACCCGCATCTACGGCCCCGACGTCTGGCTGCCCGAGGAAACGCTGGAGGCAGTACGTGATTACGTGGTGTCGATCAAAGGCCCGCTGACCACCCCCGTGGGCGGCGGCATCCGGTCGCTCAACGTGGCCCTGCGCCAGGAGCTCGACCTGTACGTCTGCCTGCGCCCGGTGCAGTATTTCAAGGGCGTGCCGTCGCCGCTGAAGGAGCCCGAAAAGACCAACATGGTCATCTTCCGCGAGAACTCGGAAGACATCTACGCCGGCATCGAGTACGAGGCCGAAAGTGACAAGGCCAAAAAGCTCATCAAGTTCCTGGTCGAGGAGATGGGCGTCAAGAAGATCCGTTTCCCCAACACCTCCGGCATCGGTGTGAAACCCGTCTCGCGCGAAGGCACCGAGCGCCTGGTGCGCAAGGCCATCCAGTACGCCATCGACAACCACAAGCCCAACGTGACCATCGTGCACAAGGGCAACATCATGAAGTTCACCGAGGGGGGCTTCCGCGACTGGGGCTACCAGCTGGCGGCCAAGGAGTTCGGCGGCGAGCTGATCGACGGCGGCCCCTGGATGAAGGTGAAGAACCCCCTGACTGGCAGTGACATCATCATCAAGGACAGCATTGCCGACGCCTTCCTGCAGCAGATCCTGTTGCGCCCCGCCGAATACAGCGTGGTGGCCACGCTCAACCTCAACGGCGACTACATCTCCGACGCCCTGGCGGCCCAGGTGGGCGGCATCGGCATCGCCCCTGGTGCCAACCTGTCCGACACCGTGGCCATGTTCGAGGCCACCCACGGCACGGCGCCCAAGTATGCCGGCAAGGACTATGTCAACCCCGGCTCCGAAATCCTCTCGGCCGAGATGATGCTGCGCCACATGGGCTGGACCGAGGCGGCCGACCTGGTGATCAGCGCGCTGGAAAAGGCCATCCTGTCGAAGAAGGTCACCTACGACTTCGCCCGCCTGATGGACGGTGCCACCCAGGTCAGCTGCTCGGGCTTCGGGCAGGTCATGATTGACAACATGTGACAGCGCACTGGCAACCCGGGTTCGTCGCACTGCACGGCAACCAGACGGACACGCTGGCGGATGCCGTGGCGGCCTGGCTGGCGCGCCACCCATTGCCGGGGCTGGAGCCGGAGGTGGTGCTGGTGCAAAGCAACGGCATGGCCGAGTGGTTCAAGATGCAGCTGGCGCAGCAGCATGGCGTGTGTGCCGCGGCCCGGGTGGAGCTGCCTGCGCGTTTCCTCTGGCGTACCTATCGCCAGGTGCTGGGGCGCCAGGCGGTGCCCGGCATGTCGCCGCTGGACAAGATCCCCCTGGTCTGGCGCCTGATGCGCCTGCTGCCGCAACGGATGGCCGAGCCGGTGTTGGCCCCCCTGGCCCAGTTTCTACGCCCGGGCGAGCCGCAGCGCCTGCTGCAGTTGGCCGAACGCCTGGCTGACCTGTTCGACCAATACCAGATCTACCGTGGCGACTGGCTGCAGGCCTGGGCCGACGGGCGCGCGGTGCTGTGCAGTCCCGGGCGTGCGGACCAGCCCCTGCCCGAAGGCCAGGCCTGGCAAGCCGCGCTATGGCAGGCCGTGCTGGCCGACCTCACGCCCGAGGAACTGGCCGTGACGCGTTCGGCCGTGTCCAGCCAGGTGCTGACACGGCTGCAGTCGGACGTACCCCCAGCGCACGCCGTGGCGCCGCGCGTGGTGGTGTTCGGCCTCAGCCACATGCCGCAGTCCATGCTGCAACTGCTGGCGGCACTGGCGCGGCACAGCCAGGTGCTGCTGGCCGTGCCCAACCCCTGCCGCTTCCATTGGGCTGACGCCATTGGCGGACGCGAGCTGCTGCGCCAGCAGCGCCGGCGCCTGCCGCTGCGCGAGGGCCGGGACCTCGCGGCCCTGCCGCTGGAGGCCATGCACGCGCATGCCCATCCCCTGCTGGCCGCCTGGGGACGGCAAAGCCGCGACTATGTGCGCCAGCTCGACGCATTCGAGACCACCGAGGAAGCCGCCGCCAGGCTGCAGTGGCCGCGCGTGGACCTGTTCGACGAGGCACCCGCTGACCAGGGCACGCTGCTGCAGCAGGTGCAGCGCAGCATCCGCGACCTGCTGCCGCTGGCCGAACACCCCCGGACCCGCCTGTCCACGCAGCAGATCGCGACGGACGACCAGTCCATCGTGTTCCACAGCGCCCACAGCCTGGTGCGCGAGCTGGAAGTGCTGCACGATCAGCTCCTGGACCGCCTGGCCGTTCCGGCCGCGCCAGGGCAGCCGGCCCTGCAGCCGCGCGACATCGTCGTCATGCTGCCTGACGTGCAGGCCGCCGCGCCCTCCATTCGCGCGGTGTTTGGCCAGTACACGCGCATGGACGCACGGCATATCCCCTTCGATATCGCCGACCTCAGCGCGCGCATCAGCAGCCCGCTGGTCGTGGCCTTGCAATGGCTGCTGCAGCTGCCCCGGCAGCGCTGCCGGCTCTCCGAGCTCTGCGATCTGCTGGAAGTGCCGGCCGTGGCCGCACGTTTTGGACTGGAGGCCGACGATGTGCCCCGGCTCACGCAATGGATGGCGGGTGCCGGCATCCGCTGGGGGCTGAATGCACCGCAGCGCGGCAGCCTGGGGCTGCAGGCCTGCGGCGAGCACAACAGTGCCTGGTTCGGCCTGCACCGCATGTTGCTGGGTTACGCCAGCGGCAGCCAGCCCGTGGCCCTGGACGCCCAGGTGCGCGCGGCGGCAGCCTTCGATGGCATCGAGCCCTACGACGAAGTGGGGGGGCTGGATGCCGAACTGGCCGGCGTGCTGGCCGCCGTGCTGGACCGGTTGCTGCACTGGTGGCAGCAGAGCCTGGAGGACGCCAGCCCAGAAGCCTGGGCCGGGCGTCTGCGGCAACTGCTGCAGGACCTGTTCCTGGCCCGTGACGAGACGGACCGCGCCGTGATCGACGCGCTGGAAACCGCACTCGTGGCCTGGCTGGACGCCTGCGACCAGGCCTCCTATGCCGAGCCTGTGCCCCTGGCGGTTGCGCAGTCGGCCTGGCTGGCGGCGCTGGAGCAGCCCTCGCTGGACCAGCGCTTCCGTGCTGGTGGGGTGACCTTCTGCACGCTGATGCCCATGCGCGCGATTCCCTTCGAGATGGTGTGCCTGCTGGGCATGAACGATGGCGACTACCCCCGCCGTGCCCTGCGCAGCGATTTCGACCTCATGCAGCAGCCCGGCCAATACCGCCCTGGCGACCGGGCACGCCGCGACGACGACCGCCAGCTCATGCTGGAGGCCCTGCTGTCCGCGCGGCGCGCGCTCTACATCAGCTGGGCGGGGCACCATGTGCGCGACAACAGCGAGCAGCCGCCCTCGGTGCTCGTGTCCCAGCTGCGTGACTACCTCGCGGCGGGCTGGCGCGGTGCACACGACCTGCTGGCCGAACGCACCACGCAGCATCCGCTGCAGCCCTTCAGCCGGGCATATTTCGAGGCTGGCACGGCGCTGTTCACCCATGCCGCCGAATGGCGCGATGCCCATGCCGTGGCCCACGCAGCCACCGGCATGCCGGCCCTGCCGCCACCCCTGCCACCGTTCGTGCCCGACCCCCATGTGCCGCTGACGCTGCGTCAGCTCACCGCCTTCGTGCAACATCCGGCACGCGCCTTTTTCCGCCAGCGGCTGGCGGTGCACTTCGACCAGGACGAGAGCAGGCTGGAAGATGACGAGGTCTTTCGCCTGGATGGGCTGCAGTCCTACCAGCTGGTACAGGAGCTGCAGCAGCAGGTGGGCAGCGACTGGCTGGCCCGGCCCGAGTCGCAAGCCGGCGGTGACAGGCTGGAGCGCATGCTGCAGGCCCGCCTGCGCAGCCTGGAGCGCGCCGGGCGCTTGCCATTGGCGGGGCTCGGGCAGCGCGAGGCGACACAGCTGCAGGCCATGTTGCTGCCCAGCCTGCAGGCCTGGCAGGCACTACAGGCCCGATACCCGCAGGTGGCCGAACGCCGGCATCTGCACTACCAGCGTGGGGACGTGGTGCTGGACGACTGGCTGGACGCATTGCAATTGCCGCAGGGAGAGCCTCAGGCCTTCCCCCGATGGCTGGTGCTGGACCCGCGCGACCTGGCGGACCAGGACGGTCGCCCGCGTCCCGACAAGCTCCTGTCCGCCTACGTGCGCAGCCTGGTCGCGGCCGCTTGTGGTGTGGAAGTGCAGGGTGAGCTGGTGGGCAGAGGCCAGCACCTGCAGGTGCAGCCCATGGACATGGTGCAGGCGCGGGCGGCGCTGGATGACCTGCTGGACGCCTGGCGTGCCGGCCAGGACAGCCCCCTGCCGCTGCCGCGCGCCACCAGCCTGGCCCTGGTGGGCAGCAAACCCGACCAGGTGGCCGGCGTGTACGAGGGTGGTTTTGCCCGCGATGGCGAAGCCACCGACGCCTACTGGGCCCGCCTGTACCCCGACTTCGGGGCACTCGACGCCGACGGCCGCTTGCGCGAGTGGGCGCCACGGATCCACGGCCCGCTGCTGCGCTGGTGCGGCGACTGCGTGCAGATGGCGCCCAGCGCCATGGACAACTGACATGGGCCATGTACTCAACCCCGCCGACTTTCCGCTGCACGGCAGCCGCCTGATCGAGGCCAGTGCCGGCACCGGCAAGACCTGGACGATCGCCGCCCTCTACCTGCGCCTGGTGCTGGGGCATGGCGGCGCGCAGGCCTTCGGGCGGCCCCTGATGCCGCCCGACATTCTGGTCATGACCTTCACGCGCGCAGCCACGCGCGAGCTGTCCGATCGCATCCGCGCTCGCCTGGTCGAAGCCGTGGCCTGCTTCCGTGGCGAGCGGCCTGTGGCAGCCCACGACAGCCTGCTGCAGACCTTGCTGGAGGCCCACCCGGAAGGCCCGGCACGCCAGCAGGCCGCCTGGCGCCTGGCCATGGCCGCCGAATGCATGGACGACGCGGCCATCCACACCATCGACGCCTGGTGCCAGCGCATGCTGCGCGAGCATGCCTTCGACAGCGGCAGCCTGTTCGACGAAACCCTGGAGCCCGACGAGCAGCAGCGCCAGACCGAAGCCGCCCAGGACTACTGGCGCCAGCAGTGCTATCCGCTGGCCGGCCCCGCGCTGGATGCCGTGCTGGCCGTCTGGCCCGGCGTGGATGCCCTGGTGGAGGACATGCGCAGCCTGTGCCATGAACCCGTCCCCCCCGGGTCGGGCGCCGGCACGGCGGGGGAATTGGTCATGCGCCTGGCCCAGGAGCGCGAGGCGGGCCTTGCTGCGCTGGCCCAGGGCTGGGGCGCGTGCGCCCAGCGCTTCGAGGACTGGCTGGACGGCCAGATGGCCAACCACAAGGCCGCCTGGAGCGGCCAAAAATTGCAGGCCCGCTTCTACAAGCCCTGGCTGCAGACCCTGCGCGACTGGGCGGCTGCGCCGCATGGCGAACTGGCCGAACACCTCAAGTCCGGCGCCAAGCGTCTGGTGCCGCAGGGTCTGGACGAGGCCCGCAAAGGCGATGTGCCTGTCACCCACCCGCCTGAATCGCAGGCTCTGGCCGAGCTGCTGGAGGCACTGCAGCAACTGCCGAACCTGGGCGTGGCCCTGCGCCTGCACGCTGCCGCCCGGGTGCAGCAGCGCCTGCAGTGGCTCAAGCGCCAGGCGGGCACCTTCGGTTTCGCCGACATGCTCCAGCGCCTCGACCAGGCCCTGGCCGGCGAGCAGGGCGCGGTGCTGCGCGAGCGCATCCTGGCCCAGTACCCGGTGGCCCTGCTCGACGAGTTCCAGGACACCTCGCCCCTGCAGTACCGGCTGTTCGACCGCATCTACCGCACCGCCAACAATGACCCGCACAGCGCCCTGCTGCTGATCGGTGACCCCAAGCAGTCCATCTACGGCTTCCGCGGCGCCGACATCCACAGCTACCTGCGCGCGCGCCAGGCCACCGAGGGCCGCCACTACGTGCTGGACACCAACTACCGCTCGACCCAGGCGCTGGTGGCGGCGGTGAACCAGTGGTTTGCCCGGGCTGAAGCACGTCCGGGCGAGGCGGCTTTCCGGTTCCGCACCTGGCAGGACGGGCATCCGCACAATCCGCTGCCCTTCGAGCCCGTGCGGGCGCAGGGCCGGCCCGAACGCCTGCTCGCCCAGGGGGCGCCCGTGCCCGCCATCACCGTGGCCTGGCATGCGGGCGAGGACGGCGAAGCCCTGTCGGGCGACGCCATGCAAAGCCATCTGGCCCAGGCCTGCGCCGAGCAGATCGTGCAGTGGCTCAACGACCCGTCGGTGGGTTTTGCCCGCCAGGACGAGGCCATGGACCGGCTGCGTCCGCGCGACATCGCCGTGCTGGTGCGCACCGGGCGCGAAGCCGATGCGGTGCGCCGCCAGTTGCAGCGCCGGGGCGTGGTGTCGGTGTACCTGTCGGACCAGGAGTCGGTGTTCGCCAGCCCCGAAGCCCAGGACGTGCTGCTCTGGCTGCGCGCCGTGTCCGACCCGCTGGACAGCCGCGCCGTGCGCGCCGGCCTGGCCACCCGCCTCATGGGCCTGACGCTGGACCATCTCGCCTGGCTGGCCACCGACGACGAGGCCTTTGATGCGCAGAGCGAGCTGCTGCGCGCGCTGCACGGCATCTGGCAGCGCCAGGGTGTGCTGGCCATGCTGCGCCAGACCCTGCACCGCATGGGCCTGCCCGCGCGCTGGCTGGCTGACGCCGGGGGCGAGCGCCGCCTGACCAATGTGCTGCACCTGGCTGAGCTGCTGCAGCACGCCAGTGCCACGCTGGAGGGCGAACAGGCGCTGGTCCGCTGGCTGGCCACCCAGGTCGAGGCGCCGGGTGCGGGCGCCGAGGAACAGGTCGTGCGCCTGGAAAGTGATGCCGACCTCGTCAAGGTGGTCACGGTGCACAAAAGCAAGGGCCTGGAATACCCTGTGGTCCTGCTGCCGTTCGCGGCCGGCTTCCGGGCGCTGGAGCGGCAGCGCACCCCCTTCGTGCGTGTGCCGGGACCGGACGGCGAGCGCCAGCTGCGGCTGGACTACAGCGATGCCGAACTGGCCCAGGCCGACGAGGAGCGCCTGCGTGAAGACCTGCGCCTGTTCTACGTGGCCCTGACCCGCCCGCGCCATGCGCTGTGGATGGGCTGGGGCCCGCTGCGCAAAGGCCAGGCCCAGGCCTGCGTGAACGAACGCAGCGCCAGCGGTTACCTGCTGGGCGGCGACGCGCCGCGCAGCCCTGCTGACTGGCGGCAGCAACTCCAGGCCCTGGTGGCTGACTGCCCCGAGGTGCAGGCCACGGCCTTGCCGCGCCAGGTGGCCGCCACGGCATTGCAGCCACGCGGGCCCGCCGCGCCGCTGCAGGTGCCGATGCCCTATGCCGCCGACTTCGACCGGCGCTGGGCCATCGCCAGTTTTTCGTCCCTGGTGCGCGACCTGGCCGCCAACCCGGGTGCCGGCGAGCCGGTGGCGGCCAGCGGCCTTGCGGTGCAGCCTGTGCTGCCGACGGCCTCGCTGCGCCCGGCTGACGACGAGCCGCAGGACATGGCGCATGCCGCCCCGGCCATGCTGCCAGGCACGCCGGCTACAGCCGCCGGTGCGGCATGGCACCGCTTTGCGCGCGGGGCCGTGGTGGGCAACTTCGTGCACGACCAGCTCGAATGGCTGAGCGGCGAAGACTTCGCCCTGGCCCCGGACGCCACCGGGCCGCTGGCCGATCGCCTGCGCCGCCGCTGCAGCAGGGCAGGGCGCGAGGACCAGGCCGACGACCTGCTGGCCTGGCTGGCCGCCGTGGTGCACCACCGCCTGCCTTCCCTGGGCTGCAGCCTGGCCGATCTGGGCGCACCGGGTTCACCAGGCCAGCGCCTGGCCGAGATGGAATTCTGGCTGCCCGTCGCAGCCCTGCCGGCCGCCCAGGTGGATGCGCTGTGCCGCACCCACCTGCTGCCCGGCATGGACCGGCCCGCCTTGCCCCAGCGCAGCCTGCACGGCATGCTGATGGGTTTTGCCGACCTGGTGTTCGCCCATGCCGGCCGCTACTGGGTGCTGGACTACAAGACCAACCACCTGGGGCCGGACGGCGCCGCCTATGGCGCACCGGCCCTGGCCCAGGCCATGCTGGACCACCGCTACGACGTGCAGGCCGCGCTCTACCTGCTGGCCCTGCACCGCCTGCTGCGCCAGCGCCTCGGTGCGGCCTACGATCCGGGGACGCAGCTGGGCGGGGCGCTGTACTACTTTGTGCGCGGCCTCGACGGACCGGCCGGCGGTGTCCATGCCGAGGCCGCGCCGCTGGCGCTGCTGGATGCGCTCGAAGCGCTGATCGATGGCCGCATCGCCGCGCAATCCACCCTGGAAGAGGGGATATGAACCGCAAGCGCACCGCCGTCGATACGGCCACGGGAGACCTGTTTGCCGAGACATCCGGCTCCGGGGTGGCTGCAGCACTGACATCCTCCAGCACGCTGGAGCTGCTGCGCCAGTGGGCCGACGCGGGCCTGCTGCGCCGCTTGGATGCTGCTCTGGCAGCCTTCGTGCAGGAGCACGACCCCCAGGCCGGTCCCTGCGTGCTGGTGGCCACTGCCGTAGTGGCGCAGATGGAAGGGCGGGGCCACAGTTGCCTGCCGCTGGCCGAGCTGGTGGCCGCCCCCGCGGCCGTGCTGGGCTGGATGCCCCCGGACAGCGAGGCCCTGCAGGCCTTGTGGGGGCAATTGCCCGCAGGCCTGCCAGCCTGGCTGGAGGCGCTGCAAGCCTGCCGCCTGGTGCGGTGTCCGGGCCATGGCGCCGACCAGGGCCAGCCCCTGGTGCTGGCCGGGGTGGACGGGCCGTCCCCCTTGCTCTACTTGCGCCGCTACTGGGACCATGAGCGCATGGTGGCCGGCCATATCCGCCAGCGCAGCCAGGCCACTGCAAACGAGGGCGGTGTGGATGTGCCGGCAGCCCGGCAGTGGCTCGACCGGTTTTTTCCTGCCGCTGGTGACGCTGGCGATGCTGGCTGCAACTGGCAGAAGGTGGCCTGCGCCCTGGCCCTGCGCGGGCGCCTGGCCGTCATCACCGGCGGCCCCGGGACGGGCAAGACCTACACCGCTGCCCGCCTGCTGGCCCTGCTGTTTGCCACGGCGCCCGACGCCGGGCAGCTGCGCGTGGCCCTGGCCGCACCCACGGGCAAGGCGGCGGCGCGGCTCAAGCAGGCCATCGATGGCGCCCTGGGCGATCTGCAGGCCCAACTGGGCGACGCTCTGGACTTGGACGCGCTGGTGCAACGCGTGGGGGGCGCACGCACCCTGCATGCCCTGCTGGGCGCGCACCCCGGCACCCGGCATTTCAGCCACCATGCGGGCCGGCCGCTGGATGTGGATGTGCTCATCGTGGACGAGGCCTCCATGGTGCACCTGGAGATGATGGCCGCCCTGCTCGACGCTCTGCCGCCCACGGCCCGCCTGGTGCTGCTGGGCGACAAGGACCAGCTGGCCTCGGTGGAGGCCGGGTCCGTGCTGGGTGACCTGTGCCGCGGGGCCGAGGCCGGCGGTTATGGCGCGGACACCGTGGAATGGGTGGCGCGCCTGGCGGGCGAGGCCATTCCCGCGCGGTTCCAGTCCCCGGAGGGGGCGTCGCTGTCCCAGCAGACCGTGATGCTGCGCACCAGCCGGCGCTTTGGCGGCCCCATCGGCCAGCTGGCCATGGCCGTGAACCAGGGTGACGCGCGTGCGGCCCTGGCCACGCTGCATGAGGCCCGGGCCTCCCAGGGCGTGGCGGCCGAAGTGGCACTGGCCCAGGGAGTGCCCGTGCAGCAGGCCGTGGCCCTGGCGCTGCAGGGCCGCGCCGGCATGGCCAGCTATGCAGCCTATGCGCAGGCTTTGGCCCGCTGGCCCGAGGTGCAGTGCCTGGCAGGCCTGCCGGCCTTCCCGGCCGCCCATGCGGCCTGGGTGGCAGACGTGCTGGCGGCCTTTGACCGCTTTCGCCTGCTGTGTGCCGTGCGCGAGGGCGACTGGGGTGTGGCCGGGCTCAACCGTGCGGTGGAGCGTGCACTGGACGCTGCCGGCCACATCCGCCGCAGCGGCGAGTGGTATGCCGGCCGGCCGGTGATGGTGTCCCGCAATGACGCGGCCCTGGGGGTGTTCAACGGCGACATCGGCATGGCCTTGCCCGGCGCTGCGCCCGGCCATGCCCTGCGGGTGTTCTTCCCGCAGGGGGGGCAGATGCGGTCGGTGGGTGTGACGCGCCTGGCCCAGGTGGAGACGGCCTTTGCCATGACGGTGCACAAAAGCCAGGGCTCGGAGTTCGAGCACACCGCCCTGGTGCTCTCGGCCGCTGCGGGTGGGGTGCTGGGGCGTGAACTGGTCTACACCGGCATCACGCGCGCCCGGCAGGCCTTCACCCTGCTGGCCGAGCGGCCCGGCCTGCTGGAGCAGGCCATTGCCTCGCCCACCCGGCGCGCCAGCGGCCTGCCGCGGTTCCTGGACGGGTGGACAGACCCCGTGGAGCCGGAGCCCACTGGAGCCATGGCGCAAATTCGCGCATGATGCCGCATGCGCACATCACACAAATTCCTCTGGGGTGGCACCGTACTGGCCTTGCTGGCGGC
>Ga0208564_1000746_pt1 | contig 29124 bp, 32 predicted proteins | sample AD_UKC073_MetaG_FD_184439 | JGI IMG/M metagenome (GOLD analysis project Ga0208564, IMG submission 184439) | Active sludge microbial communities of municipal wastewater-treating anaerobic digesters from USA - AD_UKC073_MetaG (SPAdes) (version 2) | ecosystem: Engineered > Bioreactor > Anaerobic >... | reverse complement strand
GGCAGCTGAACTGGTATACTTTTGTCATGAGGACTCGTCTCCTTTCGGGAGGTACTGCGTTTTGTGACAAAAGCATTGTACCAGAAAGGCTGACGGGTCCTCAACTTTCATTTAACTTTACAATACGAACAGTTTTTGAAGGAGGCAGGCTTTATGGAAACAAGGCTTGCGGAGATTTTCTCCCAAGAGAACAGGGACATCAAAATCGGAGTAATTCCGGGTCATTTTGCTACAAACCACTCACATGTCAACTACTATGTGGATTTGACCAGTATCAAGACCAGCCACAAAATGGCGAAAGCGGCCGCCGAGGAACTTGCGAAACGCTATCTTTACACCACCCCGATTGACACCATCATCTGCCTTGAGGGAACAAAGACAATCGGCGCTTTTCTGGCGGACGCGCTTGCCCGCCACGGCTCGATAAACGGTGGCAAGGATATCTGGGTGCTGACCCCCGAAATGAATGCCAACAACCAGATGATTTTCCGCGACAATACCCAGAAAATGGTTTGGGGCAAAAGTATTCTCCTGCTGATGTCCTCGGTTTCGACGGGCAAGACCATCAACCGCTCGATTGACTGCCTGCGGTATTACAACGGCAGGCTGGCGGGGATTTCGGCGCTATTCAGCGCAATCAGGGAGTCAAACGGATTAACCGTAAACACCATTTTCACAAAAGGCGACATACCGGGTTACAAATCAATGCTGTCCACTGACTGCGAGATGTGCAAAAACAAGCAGAAAATCGACGCAATCGTGAACAGTTACGGCTATTCGCGGATTTAACACCAAAAATCGCCGGCAAGCCTTGCAATTTCTTTTTGGTTGTGATAATATATCTTTTTGCTAACGCTTTGGTTCCTGAAAGAGGTGAATATAAATGAAACAGGGCATTCATCCCGAATACGGGCCTGCTACCGTTACCTGCGCGTGCGGGGAGACATTCGAGACAAGGTCGACCAAAAAAAATATCCGCGTGGAGATATGCTCGAAATGCCACCCGTTTTTCACCGGTAAGCAGAAACTGGTTGATACCGGCGGACGCGTGGACCGCTTCAAAAGACGCTTTGGTATTAACGACGACGCAAACTGAGCTGGGTGTTTTATCGGGCAGCGCTGACAGCGCTGCCCTTTCTCAGCATACGGAGTGATGAGATGGACAGCTACCGCACAATCAGCCGTGCCGCGGAAATTCAGTTTGTGGAAAAGCGCTCCCGTTTCATCGGTGCGGCGCGGCCGGTGAGCTCCGAGTCGGAGGCTCTGGAATTCATCGCCGAACGCCGTAAGCGGCATTGGGACGCCGCCCACAATGTATATGCCTACGTTTTGCGTCAGGGGCAGGTTCAGCGCTATTCGGACGACGGGGAACCGCAGGGCACCGCGGGAATTCCGGTTCTCGACATGCTTTTAAAGAAAAACCTGACCGACTGCGCGGTGGTGGTTACGCGGTATTTCGGCGGTATTCTACTCGGCACCGGCGGTCTTGTGAGAGCTTATACCCAATCCGCAAAACTCGCGGTGGAAGCCGCCGGCCCGGTGAATATGATGATGTGCGCCCGCGCGGTAACAAGCTGCGAGTATTCCCGGTACGGGCAGGTGTCCTCGCTGATACCGGCGTACGGCGGAGTTGTCAGGGATACTGTCTATACCGACTCGGTTGAGATTGAGTTTGTGGTTCCTCTCAATGCGGTGGAATTGCTGATAAATGATTTGAGCGAACTAAGCTCTGGCAGTATTACGGTGAAGATTATCGGCGAAGAATTTGCGCCGTTTGAATAGTTTACAAAAATTTAATATGAAAATAAAGGAGAATCCTGATATATAGCGTATAAATATTATGAGTGCGTTTTTTACGCGAAAAATCTATTATATTCCCGCGTATTGTCAAATTTAAGGGGGCTGTGCCATGCTAGTGCGCGAGCGCATTGAATTGCTTGAACAGCAAAACCTCTCCCCGCTGGCCTCCCTGTCGGCAAAAAGCCGCGGACGGGAAAGGGAAGAGTCGCCCTGCAAATACCGCACCGCCTACCAGCGGGACCGCGACCGCATTATCCACTGCAAGACGTTCAGGCGGCTTAAGCATAAAACCCAGGTGTTCCTTTCTCCTGAAGGGGACCACTACCGCACCCGGCTGACGCATACTCTGGAAGTATCGCAGATTGCGCGGACAATCGCGCGTGCGCTGCGGCTGAACGAGGATTTGACCGAGGCGATTTCGCTCGGCCACGATCTTGGGCACACCCCGTTCGGGCACGCGGGCGAGCGCGCGCTCAACGCCGTGATGGAGGGCGGATTTCAGCATTACGAGCAGAGCGTACGGGTGGTCGAAAGGCTTGAGAATGACGGCAAGGGCTTAAATCTTACGTGGGAGGTGCGGGACGGTATCCTCCACCACACCTGCGACCAGAGCCCGGCAACCCTCGAAGGCAGGATAGTGCGTATCTCGGACCGGATTGCATACATAAACCATGATATTGACGACGCAATCCGGGCGGGTGTGCTCGGCGAAAGCGACATACCGGATTCAATCCGCAGCGTTCTGGGCCCCACCCGCTCCGCAAGGATTGACCTGCTGGTTTCTTCGATTGTGGAAAACAGCGGGGACAATATCGCAATGGCGCCCGATGTTCTGAACGCGTTCGACAAACTTCGAGATTTTATGTTCAAGTCGGTGTACGAAAACCCGGTCGCGAAAGGGGAAGAAACAAAGGTCGAGGGGCTGATTCAAAGGACTTTCGCGTATTTTCTGAAATACCCCTCACGCCTGCCCGGCGAGTATAAAAGGATTTTGGAAAGCGAGGGCGCCGAGCGCGCCGTGTGCGACTATATCGCGGGCATGACCGACAATTACCTGCTGGATGTTTACCACCGGCTGTTTATTCCCAGAAGCTGGGAGGTAAAGGGAATTAACTTTACTGATTAGGGCATACTATCACGGTACGGGTCAGGAGGGATAACCATGCCGCTGCCGGATGAGTTTCTGCAGGAACTTGTTTTCCGCAACCCTATAACCGATGTGGTCTCCTCCTATGTGCGTGTAAAGCAGAGGGGGAGGACTCTGGTCGGCCTGTGCCCGTTTCACGGCGAAAAGACCCCGTCATTCACCGTGTATCCTGAAACCTCTTCCTTTTACTGTTTCGGCTGCGGGGCGGGCGGGGATACCATCACTTTTGTCAAGAAAATCGAAAACCTGAGCTATATTGACGCTGTCCGGTTTTTGGCCGACCGCGCCGGCATGAAAATGCCGAAGGAAAGAGAGGACGACGCGGTTTCAAAGCTGCGCATGAGAATTCTTGAGGCAAACAGGGAGGCGGCGCGGTTTTTCCACAGGGTACTGTATTCCCCCGAAGGCAGGGAAGGCCTTGAGTATTTTTACAGCAGGGGATACACCGACAAAACTATACGCAGGTTCGGGCTGGGTTACGCGCCGGGGAACAGTGCCCTGCTGAATGAGCTGCGCAAAAAGGGATATACCGACGAGGAGCTGGTTTTGGCGTTTTTGGCGACCAAAAGCCAAAAAAACGACCGGCTGTACGATATTTTCTACCGGAGGGTGATTATCCCGATTATTGATATACGCGGAAGCGTGATAGCATTCGGCGGGCGGGTTCTGGACAATTCGGAGCCCAAATATATCAACACTTCCGATACCCTTGTATTTAAAAAAGCCAACGGTTTGTTTGCCCTTAATTTCGCCAAGGCCTCAAAACAAAGCAGCATAATCCTGTGCGAGGGGTACATGGACGTCATCTCTCTTCATCAGGCGGGCTTTACAAATTCGGTCGCGGCTCTCGGTACCTCGTTTACCGATGGGCATGCGCTGCTGCTGTCCCGATACGCCAAGGAAGTGATTTTGGTTTTCGACTCCGACTCGGCCGGGCAGAAAGCCGCGCAGCGCGCGATTTCCCTGCTGCGGCAGACCGGTGTGCGTATCCGCGTGGTAACCATACCCGGCGGCAAGGACCCGGACGAGTTTATCAAGCGGTACGGCCCCGAAAGGTTCAAACTGCTGATTGAGCGGTCGGCAAACGATATTGAATACCAGCTTATGCAGCTTGAGGGCAGATATTCGCTCGATACGTCTGACGGGCGCGTATCATATCTTAACGAAGCGGCTATACTGTTATCAAAGCTCGGCAGCCCGATTGAAAGGGATGTGTATGCCGGCAGGCTGGCGGAAAAGCTGTCTGTGGGCAAGCAGTCAATTCTTGAACAGATTGAGCGGTACAGGACTGCGACAAGGAAAAAGCAGCAAAAGCGGGAGCTTTCACAGGCTATTAAGCAGACCGAGGAGATTGTCCGCAGGGTCAACCCGATGGCGGTATCCCACCTGCGAGCCTCAAAGGCAGAGGAAGGTCTTTTGGGGCTGCTGATACTCAACCCCGATTATATAAAACACGTGTCAGAAAAGCTGGACCCCGACAACATGGTAACCGATTTCAACAAAGCCCTTTACAAAAAACTGCTTGAAAGATATAAAAACGGACAGATGATTGATTTGACATTCCTTTCGGCCGATTATCCGGACGACGAGATGTCGTACATCTCAAGGATGGTGCAGAACGCGCGCGAAAGCGTAGGCACGCCTGAACAGGCGCTTGAGTACGCTGAAATAATCAATACCGAGAAAAACATGCTTTTGCTCGCCGATGCCGAAAACCTGCCCGATGACAAGATAAAAGAAATGCTTGAGATTATGCGTTCGCAAAAAAAGTGAAATGCCATATCCTTTAATGGTTTTAATAATACTATTAAGCAGAAAGGAATAGGAAAGGGAAGGATAGATGAGCAATCAAGAGATGGACAACCTTTCAATAGAAGAATTGTTGGAAGAGAAGGAAAAAGACTCCGGAGGCGAGCCCAAATCCAGCGACGGCTCCGGCGGCAGTGAAAACAACGAAAATAACGTTTCAAAAGTGCCGGAGAAGAAGGACCGCAAGACGGTGGTGCGCAACCTGCTTGAACTTGGCCGCTCAAAGGGCAAGCTCACCACTCAGGAAATCCTGGACGCGCTTGAGGACGTGGATTTTGACCCTGAACAGATGGATAAAATATACGATATGCTGGAAGCTCAGAATATCGAAATCGTGGATGATTTTGAAACCGAGGTTTTCAGCGACCTTGATTTAGCGGTCGAGGCCACCGACGCTGAGGGAGTTGAGGACGCGATTGCCGGCGACGGGATAGCGATTGACGACCCCGTCAAAGTCTACCTTAAGGAAATCGGCCGGGTCCCGCTTTTGACGCCTGAGGAGGAAATCGAGCTCGCCATCAGGATTTCGGACGGGGACGAGACCGCAAAAAAACGCTTGTCCGAGGCGAATCTTCGGCTTGTGGTCAGCATTGCGAAGCGGTATGTCGGTAGGGGAATGCAGTTTCTGGATTTAATTCAGGAAGGCAACCTCGGCCTTATCAAGGCAGTGGAGAAGTTTGACTACACCAAGGGCTTTAAGTTTTCAACCTACGCCACATGGTGGATAAGGCAGGCTATAACCCGCGCGATTGCGGACCAGGCGCGTACTATCCGTATTCCTGTCCACATGGTAGAAACCATAAACAAGGTCAAAAAAGTATCCAGCAAGTTGCTGCATAAAAACGGCTACGAGCCGACCGCTGAGGAGATTGCGACCGAAATCGACATGCCGGTTGACAAAGTGCGCGAAATCATGCGGGTTGCGCAGGAGCCGGTATCCCTCGAAACCCCAATCGGGGAGGAGGAAGACAGCCATCTTGGGGATTTTATCCCCGATGAAGACGCTCCCGCTCCGGCCGACGCGGCGTCCCACACCCTGCTGAAAGAGCAGCTAAGCGAAGTGCTCTCAACCCTGACTCCGCGCGAGGAAAAGGTGCTGAAACTGCGCTTTGGGCTGGACGACGGAAGGCCGCGCACTTTGGAGGAAGTCGGCAAGGAGTTTGACGTAACCCGCGAACGTATCCGGCAGATTGAAGCCAAGGCCCTGCGGAAGCTCCGTCATCCGAGCCGGAGCAAGAAGCTGAAGGATTTTCTCGATTGAGCAAACCCCAGTCTGACCGGCCAGAAAGGGCTATGCAGCGGCGGACAGCGGAAAGGAATGAACAGAATGCACATCAACCTTGAATCGGATTATGCGGTACGGTTAGTCCACTGCCTCGCCTGCGAGTATCTGTCCGAAGACGCGAGCGGCGAGCACAGGCTTGACGCGCAGACTATCTCGGAGCGCACCGCGGTGTCTTTGAGGTTCACTTTAAAAATCATGCGCAAGCTGGTGTCTGCAGGTTTTGTCAAATCGTACAGGGGGGCTCATGGCGGGTACAGGCTTGCAAAACCGCCGCGCGACATTACTCTGAGACAGGTGATTGAAGCGGTCGAAGGGCCGTACAGGTTCAGCCGCTGCGTGGACGACGATTATATCTGCGACTGCAGTCCGCCTGATGTATGCGCGTTTCGCGCCGCGTTTGACGAGGTAACAAGGCTGGTGATAAAAAAGCTGGACGAGTACAATTTCGATATGCTCGCCTCAAAAAACTGTTAGCCGCCATTTTCCGGTGTCCGCCGTATTGAAATTTATGTGTTTTTGTGCTAGTATATCTAGGCGCTTATACAGAATACCCAGGCGATTACATAGAGTATGTGCGGGTGTGGCGGAATGGCAGACGCGCTGGCCTTAGGAGCCAGTTCCACAACCGGAGTAAGGGTTCAAGTCCCTTTGCCCGCACCAGAAAAACCGGCTTGTGTATACAAGTCGGTTTTTCAATGAAATTTGCCTTTACAGGCAAGTGAAATAGCTACGCTATGAAATATTGCTATGTAAATATGAAATGTGCATTAACGCAAAGCATTTTCCTCATTTTAACACCTCGTTGGCTATTACGAAACCAAGGTCTTTGCTCTACAACAGGTTGGAACATACATTAGGGCACGTCATTATGATTGCATTTATAAGAAAATTGCGGCAATGTAGGTGATATCAAATAATTTTTAGTATAAAATAAAATAAAAGGGCGGTGATGGCTAATATCGCAACATAAAATTCCATTGAAAAGAGTAAGATACATGAAACCAAAAATATTTTTCATCATTGGTATAGCAATGTTTGTTTTTATGATTGCTTTTTTATTCTATGCAGCAAATCATCCTACAGGAAGTTTCCCTTGGTCATCAGATATTACATATTTAATCTATAAGGTTTATATTGGCATAATGGTGTTATCGTTTATATTGGCAATTGCTTTAAAACTAGTAAATATTTATAAAAAATAGTAAATATGCAAAATACGGCGTTCATAAGGGTATGAGCGGGGTGATATGTCATCCTGAGCGGGTAAATGGCATGTGGCTGGTCAGCTTTGAGCAATATGGGGAATTGCCGGAAATCGCTTGTATTTCTGTTAAGGAAACGGATTTGGTTGTTCTGGATTCGCCGTCCGAATATGATGCAATAAATAACACGAGAACAGCGAAGTATCGGGCTGAACGCCGGAATTATTCAAGCAATGAAAATGAACCCGAATGATTGCGCGGCAATTATTTGATATACGGTATAAACTGAAAAAGGACGCGGTCGGCCTGCGGCCGGCCGAATTTTGCACTTGATTTTTCGGGGCTGATATTGTATACTGAAGTTCGCTCAAAAAGATATGCCGGTGTGATGGAATTGGCAGACGTGCTGGACTCAAAATCCAGTGGTGGCGACACCGTGCCGGTTCGACCCCGGCCACCGGCACCAAAAAATGTAGTGTAAAAAGCCGATTGCGTTGCAGTCGGTTTTTTTCTTTTACGCGAAAAGAGTTTGTAACGCTAGCCTGTGAAAAATCATATTCTATAACAATACTGCATTTACATCAATGCGGGAAAGCTATTTAAGGAGGATTGCCGTGTATAACGAGGAGCAAAACAGCCAGCAGGGACCGCAGGAGTTCAATATGGAGTTTGGCCGGCAGGAGCTGGATGATTTTATCAAAAACAGGGTAGTGTACCCTGAAATCTATTATAAAATTCAGCCGTTTGTAATGGTCTGCTGTGACCAGATGGAGGTTTACGGGGACAGTATCCCGCCGCAGGAAGTAATCGACCACATGATTGAGCAAATATACAATGACGTCTGCCGCATCTACCCCGATATCGCGGAATACGCGAGGGAATACGATAAAACTAATAAGAGCCCTCAAATCGCCGAGGTGATAAACGGATTTTACCGCGGCAGGTTCCGCAGGAGGGGAATGCTGCGGGATATAATCGGGATACTGCTGCTTTCCGAGCTGTTCCGCCGCAGAAGGCGCTTTTATTAATCTGAAGCTACATAACAGGCCGGGATTTGCCGGCTTGTTTTTTTACCTGTATTGACTGAAAACCGACAAACCGCGCGTTTGGGGTTTGCGGCTTTGCCGGCAGGTCAGGTCAGCAGACCCGTTCCAAATCTTTTTTCAGCCGTTTGATTATCTTTTTTTCAAGCCTTGATATATACGACTGTGATATGCCGAGCAAATCCGCGACTTCCTTTTGAGTGTGCTCCCGGTTGCCGTTTATCCCAAACCGCAGGTGCATTATAAACCTCTCCCGTTCGGTCAACTGCGAAATACATTCAAGCAGCAGCTTTTTTTCGGTTTCCTGCTCGATGTTGCGGTTGACTATGTCCGGGTCGCTGCCGAGAATATCCGAAAGCAGCAGCTCGTTGCCGTCCCAGTCCACGTTAAGAGGCTCGTCAATCGACATCTCGTTGCGCAGCGGGGCGTTTTTCCGAAGATACATTAAAATCTCGTTTTCAATACACCTTGAGGAATATGTCGCCAGCTTTATGTTCCTTGAGGGGCAGAAGGTATTAACCGCCTTTATCAGACCGATTGTGCCGATTGAAATCAAATCCTCTATCCCGACGCCGGAGTTTTCAAATTTGCGCGCGATGTAGACCACCAGCCTTAAATTATGGGTTATCAGCTTGTCCCTGCCGGTGTAATCCCCCTGTTTTATCCGGCGGAATATCTCGGCTTCTTCTTCGGCGCTGAGGGGCAGCGGCAGGGTGTCCGAGCCGTTTATGTAATAACCGTCGTCCGCCTGCGATTTAATCAGCCTTATCCAAAGCTGCCGTATCCAAAACAGTATTTCCAGGATTACCTGCTGCATTTAACGCCGCCCCCTTTCCGCAAGGCATGCCATGTCGGTTCCGATTATCGCGTCAAATTCCCCACGTCCGAGCACCCGGCACACCGCGACAAAACACCCGGACAAATCGGCGTCCCCGCCTTTTAAAGTCCGCAAAGCCATATACTTCGGGCAGAAAGCCGGCAGCAGCCCGGCGCCGCTTACGGTTTTCAGCGGTATCATCCTGATGCGGGCGCCGGCGGCCGCGGCACAGTCCGCTTTAGAGGCTTCGCTGTAATCCAAAAGCGGCAGGATTGAACTTCGCAGCTTGTCGGAAAGAAAGGGCTCGATTGCCCCAAAGCGCACCACCGCAACCGGCTTGCCTGAAAACACGTCGGTCATGTGGTGGCCGGTGTCGTAAAGCGCGCGTAAATCCGCTCTGCCGCCGCAGTCGATTATAAGGCGGTAGTCCCTGCCGGCGGCCAGCCTTTTGTGGGTCAGCCGGTCGTACAGGCTGATTGCAAAGTAGTTGGCGACCGTCAGCGCCGTTAAGACGAGCGGGGAGACGTCGTAGTACACTATCCCGTTTATCACATAAAATCCCGACGGCGCAGCAAAAAACCAGATTGCAAACGCAATACCGCCGAACAGGGCAGATGAGACTAAAAAAACCGCAAGCTGTTTTATGTATAATACAACGCCCCTCCACCGAAACGCGATTTTGATAATGATACAGGCGCAGGCTGCCCTGATTAGAATGGATACAGGGGCGGGCAGCGGTGGAAGGAACAAAACCGCGGAAAACGCGCTGCCGGCAGCCGCTCCGGCGACAAGCCTCAGCCGCCTGTACGGCAGCCGCAGAATCCGCGCAACAGCGGACAAAAGAAGAAAGTCGATAAACAAATTGAGCGCCAATAAAACGTCAATGTATATAACCGGCATTTGTCGGTTCACCTCCGGCTGATTGCAGGCCCGCACTTTATTATACCGGCGCGGCAATGGTGATTATGGCGAAAAAAGGTTAATGGGCAAAATAAAAAACGGGACAGCCGTTTTGGGCTGTCCCGTGCGCTGTTTTGGGAATTATAGTTTTCCTATTAAGGATAAATACTCGACATACCAGTCGTAAACACTGGGGCCGTATTCGGCGCCTTCTTCAATGAATAACCAAAAAAGCAGATACAGAGAGGAAACAGAAAGAGCTGTTATCAGGGATATGGCGCCGATAACGGTGCCGGCGATTGCAAACCCGCCGCCGCGCTTCATTCCGACAATACCGAGCACCAGCGCCAGCAGCGCGAGGATTAAATTCAAAACCGGCACAAAGACTAGGAAAAATGCGACAATTGAAATCACAAATGAAGCAATCCCGATACCCGGCTCTTTGCGCAGCGGCGCTACAGGTATCGCCGGCTGCGGGTAACGTAAGGATAATGGTAATAGCCGTACTGCGGGAAATCCCGCCAATAATACGGATTATAAGGCGGCTGCCAGGACTGCGGGTACCGCGAGTGATACGCCGGCTCGGTGTCCGACCGCTGCCTCTGCCGGTTGGTCGGCTGCGGTATGTACTGCGGGCTTTTGCCGGAAACGCTATCCTGACGCGGAACCTGGCTGTTGCCAACCGTAGTATCGGAGTAATCGTGATTATCCATATAATGCCCTCCAGCCGTATTCAGATACCGCCGGTATAAGCGTGGGGAAAAGCGGCTTATTGTTTAAAACTGTTTTTGCCGGGTGAGTGCGGTAACACCGACTGATTGCTAAAACTGAAATTCGTTAAAATAATTGTCGAACTCATCGGAGTATACCATCGGCAACCCAATCAGGGCTATGATGAACGATACTGTTACCACAATCGATATTACCAAAGATAGCGCGCCGATTACTATACCGGCGATTGACATCCCGCCGCCGCCTTTAACTTTTGCGACGATGCCGAGTATCAGCCCGATTAAGGCGAGCAGTATGTTTAAAAACGGCGCCCAAAAGAATACAATCGATACTATTGAGATAACCAGCGACGCGATTGAAATGCCCGGCTCTTTCCGCTGTAAAGCGGCAGGCTGAGGGTAATAAACACCGGGCGGGTAATAACTGCCCTGCGGGGGGACGTTCTGGAAGGGCGGCTGACCGTATGCCTGCTGGTACTGGGGCTGGTTTTGGGGGTACTGCGGCGGCTGAGTTTGCTCTGGCTGTTCGGCAGCCGGATTCTGCGCAAACCAGCCGGACTGGCCGGCGGCAGGGGTATCCCGCGTGGCCTGTTCGGAATTGTTTTGCTGAACTGCCGCCTCGTTGTTTTCAACCGGGGTTTTGGAGTTTACGCTATTTTCAAAATCGTCCATGAGAATACCCTCCAAATCATTTTTATCGGGACGTTTGCTTATAATAACACGATACCAGAAATAACAAATTAATGCAATATAATAACAGGAATAAAATTTTCTGGTTTGAACGGCTTGGTCGGGTATCGGTGGTCGGAAACCGGGGATTATAGAATAGAAAAAAGCAGGGTTTTTGACGGCAACCCTGCTTTAATTTTTAAGGCTCTGTATAGGCGCGGGAATTCTGCCGCCGCGGGATATGAACCGGGCCGGAGACCATGTGTTCAGCGGCATTACCGGCCCGCCGCCGAGCAGGCCGCCGAACGACAGCTCTTCGCCGGCGCCTTTTCCGATGGCGGGTATCAGCCGCACTGCGGTGGTTTTGGAATTCACCATCCCGATTGCGGCCTGGTCGGCGATGATTGCCGAAATCACTTCGGCGGGGGTGTCGCCGGGGATTACAATCATGTCAAGGCCGACCGAGCAGACCGCGGTCATCGCCTCCAGCTTTTCTATCCTAAGGCAGCCATTGCGCGCCGCATTCACCATACCCGCGTCTTCGGTAACCGGGATAAATGCACCGGACAGGCCGCCGACATGGGAGGACGCCATCGCGCCGCCTTTTTTGACCGCGTCATTCAGAAGCGCGAGCGCGGCAGTGGTGCCGTGAGCGCCGCAGCATTCGAGACCCATTTCCTCAAGGATATGGGCGACCGAATCCCCGACCGCCGGAGTTGGGGCGAGCGACAAATCCACAATGCCGAACGGCACACCCAGCCGTTTTGAGGCTTCCCTCGCCACCAGCTGGCCCATCCGGGTGATTTTAAATGCGGTTTTTTTGACAATGTCGGCGACTTCGGTCAAATCGCAGTCCCCGGCTTTGGCAAGCGCCGCGCGCACCACGCCCGGGCCCGAAACGCCGACATTGACTACGCAGTCGGGCTCGCCCGTGCCGTGGAACGCGCCCGCCATAAAAGGATTGTCTTCGGGGGCGTTGCAGAACACCACCAGCTTGGCGCAGCCTACGCAGTCCCTGTCGGCGGTGAGCTCGGCAGTGCGCCGGATAATCCCGCCCATCAGCGCGACCGCGTCCATGTTAATCCCCGATTTTGTAGAGCCGACATTGACCGAGGAGCAAACCCGCTCGGTGGCGGACAAGGCTTCCGGTATGCTTTCGATAAGCTCGCGGTCGCCCGGGGAAAAGCCCTTGTGAACCAGCGCCGAATAACCGCCGATGAAGTTGACGCCGCAGGCGCGCGCCGCCTTTTCCAGAGTTTCGGCAAGGCGCACCGGCTCCTTTTTGGCGCAGGCTGCAAGTATCATAGACATCGGGGTTACCGCTATCCGCTTGTTTATTATCGGGATGCCGTATTCCTTTTCGATATCCTCCCCGGTTTTGACCAGATTGCGGGCATATCGGGTGATTTTATCGTATATACGCGCACATGCGCTGTCTATGTCGCTCTCGCAGCAGTCCAGCAGCGAAATCCCCATAGTAATCGTGCGTACGTCGAGATTTTCGTCCTGTATCATTCTGATGGTTTCGAGAATATCTTTGGTGTTAATCACGTTTAAATCCCTTCCAGCCTAATTAAACCTTAAATCCTGTGCATTGAATTGAATATGTCCTCGTGCATTGCTCGGACGGACAGCCCCATCTGTTCGCCCAAAGCGGCCATTTTGTCCGCAAATTCGGTGAACGGGATGGCGCATTTGCTGATGTCAATCAGCATTATCATCACAAAAAGCTCCTGCAATACCGACTGGGTTACCTCAAGAATATTGTTGTTGTATTCGGCACAGGCGGCGGAGATTTTGGCCAAAATCCCGACATCGTCCTTGCCGATTACCGTAATGACTGCCCGCATATTGAAATCCTCCCTAAAAAAGCGGCTGGCATTTTATGAAATATACCATTATTCTAACATAAATCCTGAGAATTGCAACGAATATTCGCCGCAAAAGAGCGGAGTTGCCGGCAGTATGAACAATATCGAAAAATTTTTTTGTAAAAATAATCAAAACCACGGATATTATGCTATAATAATCGAGTATCAGACAAACAATGCAGGAGGAAGGTAGACCAGTCGATGAATGCCAGATACTTTGTGGATTACCACACCCACACGGAGTTTTCGCCGGATTCGGACGCCGAGATGCTGACAGTCTGCGAACAGGCGGCAAGACTTGGGCTTTCTAGGCTTGCTATCACCGACCATGTCGAGATTTCGGCTTTTTATCAAAACGGGTATGACAAAACATCCGCGCTGTCTTTTGAAAAGGCCGGGGAGATGCAGCGACTTTTCAAAGGCAGGCTGGATGTAATCAGAGGGATTGAGCTCGGACAGCCCACCCACGATTTGGACACCGCCGAAAGGCTGCTTAAAGAATACGATTTTGATTTTGTGCTCGGAGCTTTACATAACCTAAAAGGCGAAAAGGATTTTTACTATTACGATTTTGAAAGCGTGGATGTCCGCAGCGTGATGGACAGGTATTTTGCCGAGATGCTTGAGATTGTCAGGTGGGGCAGGTTCCATTCCCTTGCCCATTTGACATATCCGTTCAGGTACATACCGAAGGGGAAATACCCTGAGGATTACGGTTTTTGGCGGGATGAGATTGACGAGATTCTGCGGCTGCTCGCTAGCAGGGGGATAGCGCTTGAAATCAATACCTCCGGGCTCCGCCAGCAAATCGACAAGCTGATGCCGGATTTGGCGATTATAAAACGTTTTCGCGAACTCGGCGGGGAGATGGTTACGGTGGGCTCGGACGCGCACAAGGCGGAAGATGTCGGGAAGAACATCCTTGACGGTATTCGGGCGGCCGCCGGCGCGGGGTTCGGGCATATCGCAGCGTTTAAAGGCGGGAAAGCCGAGATGATACCCATACCGTGATTTTCTTAATAATATTGTAATCGGGTTTTAAGTTGTGTATAATTTTCTAAATACTTTGGAAAGCAGGAGGGGCTGATTAAGAATGGATAAACTGCTTGAGCTGCTGGACAGGAACGCGCGGCTTACCGACGAACAGCTCGCAATCATGCTCGGCCGTTCTGAACAAGAGGTTTCGGAGCGGATTGCCGGGTGGGAGCGGGACGGGATTATCCGCGGGTACAAGGCTGTTATAGACTGGGAGCGTACCGACCGCGCCTATGTTACCGCGTTAATCGAGCTGCGGGTAACGCCTAAGAGGAATTTGGGGTTTGACGCGATTGCCGAGACGATAATGAGGTTTGACGAGGTCGAAAGCGTTTACCTTATGTCGGGGGGATACGACCTTGCGGTTATCGTCAGCGGCAGGACATTCAAGGATATTGCTATGTTTGTCGCCAAGCGTTTATCCACTCTTGATTCGGTGATTTCTACATCCACCCATTTTGTGCTGCAGCGCTACAAGGACAGCGGTATCATCCTGCGGGACGAAGAAAAGGATGAAAGAGGGGTATTGTAATCCGATGAGCTACCAAATCCGGATAAACAAAGCGCTTGAAAGCCTTAAGCCCTCCGGTATCCGGCGTTTCTTCGACATCGCCGCCGAAATGGACGACGTGATTTCGCTGTCTATCGGCGAGCCCGACTTTTCCACCCCGTGGCATATCAGGGAGGAGGGTATCAGGTCGCTGCAAAAGGGCAGGACGTGGTACACCCCGAATTCAGGTTTGCTGAAACTCAGGCAAAGCATTGCCGCTTATACAAAAAGACATAAGGGGCTTTGCTACGACCCACAAAGCGAAATACTTGTAACTGTCGGGGGCAGCGAAGCGATTGATTTGGGGATACGCACACTTGTCGAACCCGGCGACGAGGTTTTAATCCCCGAACCCAGTTTTGTTTGCTATAAACCGCTGACAGTGATGGCGGGCGGTGTCCCCGTACCGATTGTAACCAGGGCCGAGGATTCTTTCAGGCTGACCCCGCAGGCGCTCAAAAATGCGATTACCCCGCGGACTAAAGTGCTTATCATGCCGTTTCCCAACAACCCGACCGGCGGGGTGATGAGGCGGGAACACCTTGAAGAAATTGCAAAAGTGGTAAAAGAAACCGATATCGCCATAATCTCGGACGAAATATACGGCGAATTGACTTACGGCGAGCAGCCCCATGTCAGCATTGCGACCATGAACGGAATGCAGGAACGCACGCTGCTGATAAGCGGCTTTTCGAAGGCGTTTGCGATGACCGGCTGGCGGCTTGGGTATGCCTGCGGCCCCAAAAAGATGATGAAACAGGTTATAAAGCTGCACCAGTACGCCTTAATGTGCGCGCCGACCACCGCGCAGTACGCCGCGATTGAAGCCATGGAAAACGGGGACGGGGACGTCGAGGCGATGCGCGCCGAATACGACATAAGGCGCAGGTATATAGTGGACAGGCTGTGCAGGATGGGGCTTAAATGCTTTGAGCCCGAAGGGGCTTTCTATGTCTTTCCCTCGATTGCGGTAACCGGCATGTCGTCAGAGGAGTTCTGCCGCAAACTGCTTGAGGAGGAGTCGGTCGCGGTTGTGCCCGGCACCGCCTTTGGGGACAGCGGCGAGGGGTATGTCCGCATTTCATACTGCTATTCGCTCAAACATATCACCGAAGCCATGGACAGGATTGAAAACTTTGTGAACAAATACCGCCTGACCGGCGGGGTTGGTTGAGGCCCGGCGCATTGAGCGCCGAAAGGGAGTGAAGCTGAAATGGTTGTTTCGAGCGCTCCGGCAAAAATCAACCTTTCGCTCGAAATCGAGGGGCGGCGCGACGACGGGTACCATCTTATCAGGACGGTCATGCAGGCAGTGGATATCAGGGAGACCGTTGAAATATGCAGGGTGGAGAAACCCGGCGTCAATCTGAGGGTGTCCGGTTTTTCCCTGCCGATGAGCCGGGACAACACCGTTTATAAAGCGGTAGAGGCTTTTTTTGAAGATACCGGTATTCGGCTGTTCGGGCTTGATATAAAGGTTACCAAGCGTATTCCCGCCGGAGCGGGGCTTGCGGGCGGCAGCGCTGACGCCGCGGCGACGCTTGTTGCTTTGAACGAGATGTGCGGCTGTGGCCTTGGCACGGACGATTTGTGCAAAACAGGCGCAAAGGTGGGCGCGGACGTGCCGTTTTGCATAGTCGGCGGCACCGCGCTCGGCACCGGCACCGGCACCGAGCTTGAGCGGCTGCCCTCACTTCCAGATTGTTATATCGTGATTGCCAAGCCGCCGGGAAATGTCTCTACGGACAAGGCGTACCGCCTGTTTGACAGCGCCGGCGTCAGCTTCAAAAGCCGCGCGGTTGAGGACGGCTTGAAAAAGGGGGATTTGCGCGCTATCGCGCGCGGGCTGTTCAACAATTTCGAGAGCGTTATCAGCCTGCCCGGCGTTTTGGAGATAAAAGCGGCGATGAAAAGGCTGGGCGCGCTGGGCTGCCAGATGACCGGCAGCGGCTCCGCGGTTTTCGGGATATTTGAGTCCGCAGGGCTGGCGGAAAGCTGCGCGACAGAGCTTTTGGAGAAATTTGAAACGGTTTTTGTCTGCCGGCCGGATTGCGAGGGCGCCCGGATAGAAAAATAATTTTTTAATTTATGAATAATTTGAGGTTTTTGATTAAGAATAAATAATTCCGCCTATACTCCATATAGCTTAACGGAAAGGCGGAATTATTTTGCGTACATTGAGGATTGACGGCTGCAAAACCCCAGCGAGCAGGCTGGTGCGCGCCGTCGCCGCGGCGCTGATGCTCTCTGTCGCGGTATCCCTCTGCGGGTTTACCGGCCAGTGCAACGAAATCCGCGGGCGGGTGCTCAGGCTTCATGTTCTTGCGAATTCAAATTCAAAAGAGGACCAGCAGTTGAAGCTCAAGGTCAGGGACTGTGTCGCAAAGGCGGCCGCCGATGTGTTCGGCGATGCCGAAAACCAGGCCGACGCGCTTATGCTGGCCAACGACAGTCTTGATGAACTCCGGCAGGCGGCCCAGCAGTGCGTCTATGATGAGGGATATGATTATCAGGTGAAGGCGGAACTTGCAAAGATGTATTTTACAACCCGCCGCTACGGAGCCGCGACCCTTCCCGCCGGTACGTACGACGCGCTGCGCATTACAATCGGCGATGGCCGGGGTGATAACTGGTGGTGCGTGGTGTTCCCGCCGCTGTGCGTGTCCGCGGCGGCAAAGTCCCCCGAACTCTCGGATGTGCTTGAGCCCGGTCAGGAGAAAATAGTTGCCGAGCCGCAGAGGTTTCAAATCAGGTTCAAGGTTGTGGAGATTTTCGAGGGGATTGCAAACTTTTTCAGAGGGCTGTTCGATTGAATTTAGCCGAAAAGACAGTGGGGCCGGGGGTCAGGACGTTTTTTCTGACCCCCGGTTTATGTATATATCATATATAAGTATGGTAAGATTGTCGTTTTTTCTAAAAAAATGCCAATAGATATATATTTGACAATATATTATACTGTTACATAGACCGGAAATTTATTTAATTTTGACAAAATTATGGCAAACATGCAGCTTGGTTTTATACACAAGATGGGCGTTTGCCTGTGGTAACGGCAAAAAATCATACTGTATGAATAGGAAATTGCTGCTGCACAACCTGAACAAAAAAGTGAGGGAGAACAATGACTACACACGAGATAATGGACGACATTTGCTGTATCAACACTACCGCCGAAAAAGCCAAGGCAGTCCTTGAGTATCTGTTCAACCAGTACAGCGACAGGGGGGAGCGGGACAAGTGGACTAATGATTTGTCATACGACACTCTGCAGACTTTTTTATCCATTGCCTTTGATTACATCAATGAGATATTTGAAATCAGCCACAGGCTTTGCCAGCTTAAAATCAGCGACATAAAGTCGGAGGACTTGATAGAAGCCGACAGCGAAACATACGCTACTTAAAATCTGTGAATACCGGTCAACGATGTGTACTATCTGTTATGGATAGTACATTTTTTTTGGCTCTTATCAGTAACTCAGCCTGATGGCCCTAAAAAGGTTGTCGACAAATATGATTGGGCTCGGGACCTTCACGTTAAAAGCCAGAAGGAGGCTGAAAAGAAGCGAGGCCGCGTAAAACAGGCAGTACACGGCTATGAGCTTGAAATCCCTGTTTTTTATCAGGGACGGCAGATTAAGGACGAGCATAGCGGCAAACGCCAGCAAAATCACAACAATCACCTGAGAGCCGCCTCCTTGCCATTGCCTTTTTTGGCCGCCGATTTTTTGATGTAATGGACAGCCAGCGTCAGGGCGGGTAGCAGGATTTCAAGCGTAAACCATAAAAACGGGATTGTCTCCTGCGCCGCTTTTATCTGGATTAAGATATTTTGATAGTTTATGATGGAATAGACCGCCACAAAGGCGGCGCAGGGCAGCAGGAGGGGGCGGTACGTTTTTAATTCCAGGGTCTGCGAAAGGGACAGCATGCTCGCGTAAAACAAAAAGGATATTTTGAAATACAGCAGGATAATCAAAAGGATTGAGAACATGATTTCCATGTGGCTGATTGTCTGGAATAATATCCCAAGGCGGAACACCTCGAAAGAGGGCAGCGAAAAATACCCTATGGTATTTCCCAGTACCGCGATGTCCCGCAGCATTACCAGCAGAATAAGGATACCGCCGATTAATAGCCCGCCGACAAAATATCGCAGCAGTTTTTTTGGCGATTTGTCCACATAAGGGGTTATCATCAAAAAAATCACCGTCTCACCGAACGGAATGGTGCTGGAAATATGGGTAACCTGAATATAGTTTTTGATTGGAAGGTCAAAAACCGGCAGGAAATTCTCAGGATTAATCAAACTCGTAATAGCAATAATCGAAATCAGCAGGATGACGGCCGAGATAATCAAAAATACGGTGCTGTACCGGGTAACCACTTCAAGCCCGTAATATGCCGACCATACGCAAAGCAGTATAAACAGGATAATAATGATTGGCATCGGGGTTTTAATCATGATGGTTTTGCTCACGAAATTGCCCAAATCCCGCATGTTCAGCGACACCAGAGTGAAGAAAAACCAGACGTAAAACAATGAGATGATTTTTCCAAGCACTTTACCAAATACCGCCTCGTTTATCTGTATCAGGTTCAGGCCGGGGTAGGATTTTGCAAGCTGCGCGTAAAGTATCATTAACGGAATGCACAGTATCATTGCGATAGTGTGGGCAATCCATGAATCCTGCTTTGTAATCGGGACAAAAAACGAGGTCAGCAGGGATGACGAATGGAGAAAGCAGGCGATTGAAAACATAAATTGGCTGGCAGATATTTTTGAATGCTCTATTGTCATGGCAAGCCCCCCCCTTAGGCTGTTTTCGGGGATATTGAGATTTTTCCGGTACCGAGTATTTCGGTCTGTATATTAAGCGCAAGTTCAAGGGACGGGTATATTTGCTCCCACCTGCCTTCCAGGGCTTTCCATTTTCGGCTGTGGTATTTGTGTATGTGGGAACCGAACCCGAAAATATCGGCGTTCAGCCTCTGCGTCTGCTTAAAACACGACAGCACCACCTGCTTTACGGTGTCTGCGGCAACTTTGTTTAACAACCCGATTACTTCTTCAAGCGGCTGCCCTCCAAACCCGATAAGCTGTTCTGCAATAAAGCGCCCATTAATGTCAACCCGTATTTTTGGCATTCCGTTTTTGTCAAAAATCGCTTTTACCTTGCTCTCGCAGGCTCTTATATTCAGTTCGGCGCTGCCCTTGCTGGTATTTACCTTAAGGGAGCCGCTTTTGATTTCCCCAAGCATCCACGCATACCCGTTAGTTTGGTTTTCGGAAAGTTTTCCGACCATTCTGCCGTTTTTGAAAACCGCCAACCCCTGCAGAGAGAGCCTCGACATATCTTTTTCCTTTATAGTCCTTATAATCGGCACCGCCGCCGCGGACGGTTTGTCAATCAGCTTGGACACCAGTTCCAGCAGGCTGACGCCGTACACTTTTGAAATCTCCATTTTGTTTTTTATCATTCGGTCGATACCGACTGAGGGGATTTTTTCAAGCTCCATTTCGGTGTCCAGCACTTCTCTTGCATTCCCTTCCGCGACCAGCATATACACGTTCATGTGGGACTGGTGATAGCGCATCAGGGCGTCGATGTCGTCGGCAATTCCGTCTTTTGCGAGGGATTCCCCGAAAATTATAAGCTGGTTGTGGTGGAGAAAGAGGGTCCGGCTATTGTCCTGGCGCAGGCTGTCCAATGCCCCGACAATGCTTCGGTCGGTCGCGTCGAGGACCAGGTACGCTTTTTCGCTGATTTCTTTCCCCGTCTCGCCGCCGCCTCCGACCGTTTCCGCTTTCCCGACCTGCACGGTAAGCCTTATCAGGCCGGGTTTTTCGTCCCTGTCGATACCCACCCCTGTTACAATCGAGATTGTGTCGAGCTCCACGATGTCATAGCAGCCCGACGATATGAGCAAAAGCAGGGCGGTTGCGGCCGCCGCGGCCGCCGGTCTCAATCCCGTTTTCATTCTGATGACCATCCTTTCCGCACAGGATTCAAGCCGCTCAACCGCTGCCCGACGGGCTTGAATACGTCGGCGAGGGAGGGGGCTTTACAGCGGCGCGGCGGGTTATGTCGCCGCTGGCAATGCCCTTTGGGCGTTTTAACATTGACCAAAGCGGCATTCGGATATAGCTGTCCTGCATGTTGTGGTGGAAAGTCATAAAAGCGCAGTAAGGCATGCCGAACGATTTGAGGGAAGCGATATGATTTAAAACGCCGAGCAGGCCGATTGCTATTCCCAGCGCTCCAAGAGACGAGGCCAAAAACAGCAGGATTATCCTTATGATTGAAGCCGAATCAAGCTGTTCGGGCACCACAAAACCCGCGACCGCGGTCAGGGCTATCGCGATTACCATTGGCGCGCCCACCAGTCCCGCGGACACTGCGGCTTCTCCCATTATCAGCGCGCCCACTATGCTGATAGCTTGCCCGACCGGCCTTGGCAGCCTTACCCCCGCCTCCCGCAGTATCTCAAACGACAGAATCAGAATAAAAGCCTCAAGGAATGCCGGGAACGGGGTGCCCTCTCTGGCCGCCGATATGGTGAATAGCAAGGTTGTGGGAATTAGCTCCTGATGAAAGGTGGTCAGCGCGATGAAAATCGCAGGAGCCGCGATGGTCAGGAAAAAAGCAATGTGTCTCAGTATCCGCACAATGCTTGCATAAAACGGGCGGATGTAGTAATCTTCGGAGGACTGGAAGCTCTCCACGAAAAGCAGCGGGGCTGTCAGCACAAAAGGGCTGCCGTCCACAATTATCGCGACCCTGCCCTCCAAAACCTTTGCGGCAACCACATCGGGCTTTTCGCTGTTCCCTATTGTCGGGAAGATTGAGAAGGGGTTGTCTTCGATGTACTGCTCGATATACCCGGAATCGATTATCGAGTCGGTGTCAATGGATTTCAGCCTTGCCCTCGCGGTCGCCACAATCCCAGGGTCGGCGACCCCTTCGATATACGCGAGACAGACGTTGGTCACGGTTTTTTTGCCGATTGTGAAATTTTCCATCCTGAGCTTCGGGCTTCTTATCCTTCGCCTGAGCAAGGCGGTATTGGTTCTGAAGTTTTCGGTAAAGCCTTCCCGCGGGCCCCTGACAACCGCTTCGGTCTGAGGTTCGGTGATTTCCCTTTTTTCCCAGCCCTTTGAGCTGATGACCAGCGCCTTGTCAAACCCATCTGAAAGGAAGGCGGTGTCGCCCGAAAGGCAGCTTTCGACTATTTCGCCGACTGTGTGTTTTTCTGTTATCTCGCCGGCGCAGATAATGGTCCGTTTTACGGTGTCAAGACTTTTTGTTATCGACTGCGACTGGTAATCGCTGAATTCTTTATACAGCTTTAAGGGTTTGAGGATACCGTCGATTATAACGGTGCTATTGACCAGCCCGTCCACAAAAACAAGCGCGCCTTTGATTTCGCTGTTTTGACCGTATCTGAACTCGTGCACCTTTATGTCCGGGCTTGTTCCGACAATCTCTCTTATGATTTCAAGGTCAGCCGACAGGTTTCCGGTTAATACGCTGTCCTTCGGTTCTTCCCTGCTTTGGTCAAGACCCTGTTCGCCGGCAGTTTCCATGTCCGAGTTTATCAGCCAATAGTATTTGAGCTTGTTGTAAATGAACCTAAACATCCCAAAAAACACCTTTCGGAAGACGGTTGTATTAGTATTGCCAAAAAACTGGATTTATTATGCATTATACTGTTCACAAACAGATAAAAATATTGTAGAATAGTGCATTGTAGGGTTTGGAAATTTCTTGGGCAGGTGATCGGGCTGAGGAGAACTTTAACCATTATCTGTATTCTGGCCGCTGTTTGCGCGGTGCTCGCTGCGGTTTTGTACCCCTTGCACTATTTTAATCTCCTGCCGCGCCGGTCATATACCGCCGAGGATTTTGGAATAAAGACCGTGCGCAGCCGGAATGACGCCGACGACGACGGAATAGACGATTATACCGACATCATGCAAAGCGCAAGAGAATATCTTTTGACAAAACCGAGATACAAAAGCGCGTATTATCCCGGAGGGTATCCTCCCGACGGCGAAGGGGTATGCACCGATGTGATATGGAAAGCGTTTGAAGGGGCGGGCTATCCGCTCAAGGAGATGGTGGACCGGGATATAGCGGAGAACACCGATGCTTATCCCGGCGTAAACGGCAGACCCGACCCGAATATTGATTTCAGAAGGGTGCGCAACCTTCTGGTCTTCTTTAAACGGAACGCAAAATCCCTTTCCATTGACCCTCATGAGATTGAGGAGTGGCAGCCGGGCGACATCGTCGTGTTTGACGGGCATATCGCCATTCTTTCCGACAAGCGCGATAAATCCGGCGTGCCGTATATACTGCACCACAGCAAACGACCCCAAAAAGAAGAAAACGCCCTTTTGCTTTACAGCATAATCGGGCATTTCAGGTGGGAGATAGAACCGGAGGAATAGATAAGAACATGTTAAGGCACAGCATAAGGTTTAGGCTGAACGAGATTTTATTAAGCATGTCTGACGCAATCGACATGATTTCACCGCAGTTGAACCGTCATCACCAGAAGGTCGCTTACCTTTCGTACCGCATTGCGAGCGAAATCGGGATGTCCCTTGAACAGCAGCGGCTTGTGCTTATGCAGGGGCTTGTGCACGATATCGGGGCACTTTCGGTGGACGAGAGGCTCTCGCTGATTGAGGAGGAGCAGCCTGACGATGTAAACAGCCACGCTTTCCGCGGCGCAAGGTTGCTTTCAAAATGCCGGCCGCTTAAAGCACTGGCGGACGGGATAAGGTACCACCACCTTCGGTGGGATTACGGGCGCGGTATGGAATTTCTCGGGCGCCCTATCCCGATAAACAGCCACATACTCCATCTTGCGGACAGGGTCAGCGTGTATTTTGATGACGCCCCGAATGTAATCACGAAATCCTCGAAACTGATGGAGCATTTCAGCAAAGGCGAAAACACACGGTATTCTCCGATGTTGCTGGAGGCGCTCGCTGAGCTTGCGAAAAGGGAATATATCTGGCTTGAAATGTCAGACCGCGAGCCGATACAGTATTTGCCCGACTATGTGATGGAATTCGGCAAACACGACCTTGACGACTTCCTGCAAATGGCGAGGATGTTCTCGCGCGTGATAGACTTTCGCAGCCGGTTTACCGCGACCCACTCCGCCGGGGTGGCGCATACCGCCGGCAAACTGGCCGAGCTTTCCGGCATGTCGGCGGACGAGCGCAAGATGATGCTTATTGCCGGCTACCTTCACGACCTTGGAAAGCTTGCGGTCAAAAACTCGATACTTGAAAAGCCCTCAAAACTCAGCATAAACGAATTTGATGTTATACGGAGCCATTCGTTTTATACATACAAGCTGTTAAGCGGCATTGAAGGGTTCCACACAATCAACCAGTGGGCTTCTTTCCACCACGAGAAGCTCAACGGGGCAGGGTACCCTTTCCACCTCAAAGGGGAGCAGATACCGTTCGGATCAAGGGTGATGACGGTCGCGGATATCTTCACTGCGGTTATCGAGCACCGCCCTTACCGCAACGGAGTGGACAAACAGCAGGTAAGAGGCATTTTTGAAAAGCTGGTCAAAAACGGAGAAGTCTGCGAGGCTGCTGTTGACACCCTTGTCGGCAACCTCGATGTTTTTGTCGAGCTGTGCAACAGGGAGCAGCAGCTTGCGGCCGAAGATTACGAGAGTTTTTTCTCGGACGAGGAAACCGCCGTTTTGGTATAAATATAAAATTTGACGGCAGCGGGTGGAAGATGGAATACTTTGAATACGGCGAAAAGGAAATAAACCATCTCAAAAGCCGGGACCCCCGGCTTGGCAGGGTTATCGACAGGGTGGGCTTTATCAAACGGGAAGTCAACCCCGATTTATTTGCCGCGCTGGTTTGCAGTATAATTGAGCAGCAGATTTCAAGAAAAACCGCCCTGACAATTTCCGGCAGGCTGACGGCGCTGCTGCGGCAGATTACCCCGCAGTCGGTCGCAGCGGCCGATTTGGACAGTATCAGGGGCTGCGGTATACCGGACAGGAAAGCCGGTTATATTAAAACGGCGGCAGATTTGGTTTTAAGCGGCGGCCTTGACCTTGAGGGGCTGTGCCGGCTTTCGGACGAGGAGGTTGTCAAAATCCTGACCGCGCTCCCCGGAATTGGGCGCTGGACTGCCGAAATGCTGTTGATTTTTTCAATGCGCCGCCCGGATGTGGTGAGTTACAGCGATTTAGGAATACGGCGCGGGATGAAGAGGGTTTACGGATTAAAGGAGCTTACGCGTAAGCAATTTATGCATTACAGGAACAGGTACTCACCTCACGGCACGGTCGCTTCCTTTTATCTTTGGGCCGCTTCAAGGGATTAGACTTAAAGGAGTGGATGGCGATAAACACTATTCGCGACTGGATAACAAGAGTTGGAATTAAAGGCGAATTGGCGGAGCATGTTTTTTACGTCGTGCTGGCGGTTATTGTATTACTTGTCTGCGCCGCGGCAAACTATATTGCAAAAAGGTTTGTATTGAGGCTCGCAGAAAAAAGGGTGAAGGGGAATAAAATCACATGGGACGACGTTCTTGTTGAAAGCGGGGTTTTGCGCAGGCTTTCACATATTGTCCCCGCCGCGATAATCCGGATGTTTTCCGGTTATTTCGGCCCATATACTGGGTTTGTCCAAAAGGCCGCCGGCATATACCTTACGCTCGTTTTGCTCTTTGTAATCGTCGCGCTGCTGGACGCGGCGGACAGGATATACCGCAGGTACGAGATATCAAAAACCCGCCCGATAAAGGGGCTGCTTCAGATTGTGAAAATCGCCTCGTTCATTATCGGCGGGATTGTGATAATAGCCGACCTGATGGGGCAGGACCCGGTTGTAATGCTGGGCGGCATTGGGGCTTTGACTGCCGTCTTTTCGCTTGTGTTCAAGGATTCCCTGCTTGGGTTTGTCGCCGGAATTCAGCTTTCCGCAAACGACATGGTGCGGATTGGGGACTGGATTGAAATGCCGAAATACAACGCGAACGGGGATGTTATAGAAATATCCCTTAACACCGTAAAGGTGCAGAATTTCGACAAGACAATCACCACAATCCCCGCGTATGCGCTTATCTCGGACTCTTTCAAAAACTGGAGGGGGATGAGGAATACCGGCGCGCGGCGGATAATGAGGTCGGTTTACATCGATGTGCACAGCATTTCGTTTTGCACTCCTGAAATGCTCGACAGGCTGAAAGCCAGCGGGCTGCTCAGGGAATACATCGAGACCCGGCAGGCTGAAATCGACGAATACAACAAGAGCAGTGGGCTTGACCCGGTAAAAACCGTAAACGCGAGACGGCTGACAAATATCGGGGTTTTCAGGGTGTATATCCAAAACTACCTTAACAACCACCCGGACATCCGGCAGGATTTGCCCCGGATGGTGCGCCAGCTCCCGCAGGAGGCCAACGGCCTGCCTTTGCAGGTTTATGCGTTTGCCAATACCACAGAATGGGCGGTTTACGAAAACATCCAGTCCGATATATTTGACCATATCCTCTCGGTGGCGGACTATTTCAGGCTTCGCATTTTCCAAAACCCGTCTGGTTATGATTTCAGAGCATTTAAAGGCGGGAAACCGCAGAACTAATAATACCGATACGGCGGTAAAAATCAGAAAAGGAAGGGCAAGCAAAGCAAATGTCAGACGAATTTGTCCGGACAAAAATGCTGATTGGCGAGGACGGGCTGAAAAAGCTCAGAAACGCGTCGGTCGCGGTGTTCGGGATTGGCGGGGTCGGCTCGTTCGCCGCTGAGGCGCTCGCGCGCGGCGGTATAGGCAGGCTGATACTGGTGGACAGGGATACGGTCAGCCTTTCCAATATAAACCGCCAGCTTGTCGCGGCTCACAGCACCCTCGGTCGGTATAAAGTCGAGGTGATGCGCGAAAGGATTCTGGATATAAACCCCGGCGCAAAGGTCGAGGTTTACCCCGTATTCTACACCGCGGACAACGCCGGGGATTTTGACTACTCCTCATTTTCGTATATAGCCGACGCGATGGACACAATAACCTCGAAACTTGTGCTGATTGAGCGCGCGAAAGCGGCGGGCGTTCCGGTTATCAGCTGTATGGGAGCGGGCAACAAGCTGAACCCGACTGATTTTGAAGTGGCCGACATATATGAAACCTCGGTATGCCCTCTTGCAAGGGTGATGCGGCATGAGCTGCGCAGGCGGGGGATTGGCGATTTAAAGGTGGTGTATTCAAAGGAGCCGCCGCTGGCCCCTCAAAAAAGCGGGGAGAGCGCCGGGGGGAGAAAACAGGCGCCGGGCAGCATTTCCTATGTCCCTTCGGTTGCGGGGCTGATTATGGCGGGCGAGATTATCCGCGATTTGGCCGGAGTGTAGCCGGCGCGGCCAAGGGCAAAAAAACAAAAAAGTAGAATTATGTTTTAAATAGTTTATATTTTTTAAAAATTAAGTAAAATATTTGATTGCCATTTATTATAAAAATCTATATGATATTATTTGTCAGGATATAAGCTTTGATTGAAAGGATGGTTGATATGGCTAAATTAAAGGTTGGCATTATCGGCTGCGGCGGGATTGCGAACGGAAAGCACATGCCCGCTCTGGCAAAACAGGCGGACAGGGCTGAAATGGTCGCGTTCTGCGATATTATTGAGGAACGCGCGCAGAAAGCGGCTCAGAACTACGGGGTCGCCGGCGCAAAGGTTTATATCGACTACAGGCAGTTGCTTGAGGACAAGAGCATTGATGTGGTGCACGTCTGCACTCCCAACAGAAGCCACGCTGAGATTACGGTAGCGGCATTGGAGGCCGGCAAGCATGTAATGTGCGAAAAACCGATGGCGAAAACCGTCGCGGATGCAAAGATGATGGTGGACGCTGCAAGAAAGTCCGGCAAAAAACTGACCATAGCCTACCAGAACCGCTTCCGCAAAGACAGCCTGCTGCTTAAAAAATATATTGAACGCGGGGAATTGGGCGAAATCTACTATGCCAAAGCCTGTGCAATTCGCCGTCGCGCGGTCCCGACATGGGGTGTTTTCCTCAACGAGTACGAGCAGGGCGGCGGGCCTTTAATCGACATCGGCACCCATGCGCTTGATTTGACCTTGTGGATGATGGACAATTACAAACCCAAAGCGGTGCTCGGCCAGGCGTTTAAAAAACTGAGCAATCAGACTGGGACCGCAAACGCATGGGGAGATTGGGACCCCGCGCAGTTCACCGTCGAGGATTCGGCTTTCGGCTTTGTGGTGATGGAAAACGGGGCAGCAATATCCCTTGAGTCAAGCTGGGCGCTGAACACGCTGGACGTCAGCGAGGCGAAAACCACCCTCTGCGGCACTAAGGGCGGCGCGGATATGAAGGATGGACTGAGAATCAACAAGGTCGAGCTGAACACCCAGGTTGTAGTTAAACCCGACCTCAACAGCGGAGGAGTTGATTTTTACGAGGGAAGCCAGGGCTTAAGCCCCGGCGATTTGGAGGCCAAAATGTGGATTGACTGCATACTTAACGACACACAGCCTCTGGTACTGCCCGAACAGGCGTATGCCGTAACACAAATCCTTGAGGCCATCTATACTTCGGCTAAAACCGGCGAGGCGGTTTATTTTAAATAATTTATAAGCCGCGGATTGATACCGCATGAAAAAAGCTGCTGCATCTTTTGGTGCAGCAGCTTTTTAATCCTTTTTATCGTGTTCCGAGGGTTTGTCGTCGGGGTTGTTTTTTCTCAACACCAAATCGCACACCAGCGCGGCGACAATCCCGCCGGCAAATATCGCCGGGGCGACTTTAAGCGCCGCGGTGTAATAGCTTACGCACAATATGTAATCGCCGGCGTACGGCGCGGCAATGTAGATTACGGCGGCGAACAGGTATAATACGGCGGTGAACTGGAGGGAGCCGTGTATTATATCCCGCGAATATTTATGTAGGCGATTTAGCTGCTTTAATGTCCCGAAGACGCTTTTGACTTGCTTAATCAGCTTTTTCCACATCCCGAATTACAACCTTTTCAAAATATGTGATATAATCGTTGCAGGAGATACTGTATAAAGTATATCATTAAGCCTTGTCGGCAGGCAATGCTAAAAAATTGCCAACCGGGGCTCTGTAAAGTTAACATGAAAGAATAGCAGCCAAAATCGTACAAATGCTTCATGCCACAAGCAGAAACTCCCGTTTTTGTTTATTTGAAAGCCTAAGACCAGCGACTTGAGCCGGAGTCAAACCA
>Ga0208564_1000740_pt1 | contig 29321 bp, 29 predicted proteins | sample AD_UKC073_MetaG_FD_184439 | JGI IMG/M metagenome (GOLD analysis project Ga0208564, IMG submission 184439) | Active sludge microbial communities of municipal wastewater-treating anaerobic digesters from USA - AD_UKC073_MetaG (SPAdes) (version 2) | ecosystem: Engineered > Bioreactor > Anaerobic >... | reverse complement strand
TACCGACAGCATCGCCAGGTTGAAGTTCTGCACCACGGCGCGTTGCTCGTCCTTGGGCAGCCCGCGCAGCGTGCACCACAGCGTGGGCACGGCACCCGCAAAGCCGCCGATACCCCCGCACACGCCGCCAGCAAACCCCGCCAGGCCGTCGGCCCAGCGTCCACCCCAGCGCACGCGCGGCAGGCGGGTGGACATCAGCATGGCCGGGCACCACAGGATCAGCAGACTGCCCAGCACGGCCTTGAACACGACGATGTCCAGCGACGGCAGCAGCCAGACCCCGATGGGCACACCGACCAGCCCCCCCACCAAAAACGGCAGTAGCAAGGCGCGGTTGAAACCCCGGCGCACCGTGAACGCTGCAATCAGCTGCCCCGTCAGCGCACCGCCCGTGGCCAGTACGGCCGCCAGCCGCGGCTCCACCGTCCAGGCCCAGAACGACATCGCCACCAGGCCAAACGCAAAGCCCGACAACCCCTGCACAAAGCCGGCCACCACCGCGCCCAGCGCCACCATCCCGACCAGCGACCAGTCCATGGCGCTGGCCTCAGGCGGTGGCCAGTGCGGTACGCCGCACCCGCCGCACGTTGAAGGCACTGGCGATCAGCACACCCTGCACCACCGCCAGCCCCACCCACACGGCACTGAAGCGGCCGTTGTCCATCAGACGGGCGAACACCAGGGGGGCAAACGCCTGCCCGATGTCCAGCCCCGAATACACCACGCCATAGACCCGGCCAGTGGCGTTGGCCGGCGTGGAGCGTTTGACCAGCAGGTCGCGCGAAGGCCCGGCGATCCCCGCGGCAAAACCCATGGCGCCAAACAGCACCGGCACCATCCAGCCCGGAAACTGGCCCAGCCCCATCCACAACGCGATGCCCGCAGCGATGCCGATGCCCACCCCCACGATGCGTTCGCAGCGCGTCGGGTCGGCGGCCAGGAAGCCGCCCAGCACCATGCCGCCCGCACTGGCCAGCATGTAGATCGTCAGACACATCGCCACCAGCGTGACCGGCACGTCATGCAGCTGGGCAGCGGCCGAAGGGGCAAAGGTCTGCACCACGCTCAACGCCATGGCGTAGAAGAAGAAAAACGCAAAACACATCCACACCGCCGGGATGCGCAGGAAGTCGAAACTGCCTTCCCCCGGTGCCCCCGCGGCACCCGCCTTGGGGGCCGCCGGCGCATGGCTGGCCGGCAGTTCCAGCTTGTCGCGGTGCACCAGCAGCAGCGCCAGCACCCCGAAGGCCACGCAGCCCGCCGCCACCAGGGCCACACGCCACGAATACGCCATGGCCAGCGGCACCAACATGGCGGGGGCCAGCGCCCAGCCCAGGCTCCCGGTGATGCCGTGCACGCTGTAAGCATGGCCCAGGCGCGACGCACTCACCTTGCGGTTGAGCAGGGTGTAGTCCACCGGATGGAACACCCCGTTGCCCATGCCGGCCACCACCGAGAACACCGCCAGCATGGCGTAGCTGGTGCTGGCCGCAAAACCCCAGGCCGCCACCCCCAGCAGGGCCAGCCCGCCGAACAGGATAGGACGCGGGCCGAAACGGTCCACCACGAAGCCCGAGAACGCCTGCACCGCACAGGACACGACGAAGAAGATCGTCATGAGAAAGCCCAGCTGCGCATAACTGACCTGAAACACGTCCTTCAGCCAGGGGAACAGCGGCGCCAGCAGCAGCTGGCTGAAATGGCTGACCAGGTGGGCGATGCCGACCAGGCCAATCACGCTGGCGTCCTGGCGCAGGGGCACGCCGGGCAGGGTAGTAGTGCTTGATGGATTCATGCGCGGATCGTAGTATGGCGGCTGTTTTGCTGGAATGCGACAGAACGACAGTTATCAGCGAATACCAGACAAATCTACCCCATGCCCCCTTCCACCAGCCCCACGCCGCTGGGCGACACCGCCCCCTTCACCCCCACCCCGCAGCGCCCGGTGCGGGTACGGGCGCGCTCCCTTCCGGCGGACACCCACTTTCAGCCGCACCAGCACGCCTGGGCCCAGCTGGCCTACTGCTCGGTGGGCATCCTGCAGGTGATGGTGTCCACCGCCGCCGAGGTCACCACCTACATCGTGCCGCCGTCGCGCGGCGTGTGGATCGCCCCCGGCGCACTGCATGCGGTCACGGTGCTGGAGGCCGCCGAGTTCCGCACCCTCTACCTGGACGAAAGCGTCACCCCGCCAGGCTGGGATGGCTGCCGGGTGATCGTGATCTCAGCCCTGGTGCGCGAGCTGATCCAGGCACTCGACCAGGCCTATGGCGCGCCGGGGCGCACCCACACCATGGAAACACGTGAAGCCATGCTGGGCACCCTGCTACTGGACGAGATCGCCCATGCCGACACCCTGGCGCTAGGCGTGCAGCTGCCCCGGGTGGACTCCGGCGACAAACGCCTGCGGGCACTGTGTGAAGCGGTGCTGCGCGAGCCCGGCAACCGTGCCTCGCTGGCGGTGCTGGCGGCCCAGGTGGGGGCCAGTGAGCGCACCATGGCTCGGCTGTTTCGCCAGGAGCTGGGTGTGGGCTACCAGCAGTGGCGCCAGCAGGTGGCCCTGTCGCATGCGCTGCCGATGATCAGCCAGGGCGCGTCCATCAGCGATGTAGCGGCCTCCAGCGGCTACGCCAGCGACAGCGCCTTCTCGGCCATGTTCAAGGCCGCCATGGGGCAACCGCCGAGCCAGTTCAGGCGCGAAAAGACATGACTACAGTACTTTGCGCAGCAGGCCCATGACCTGCTCCAGCCGTTTGCCGTAGGGCGGGTAGAACAGCGAGCCGGCAGCCCAGCGCGACTGGAAGAAAACCGGCTTCTGCTGGGTGAAACGCAGGAAGCCGGCCTCGCCGTGGTAGGCGCCCCAGCCGCTGTCACCCACGCCGCCGAAAGGCAGGTTCTCGTGGGCGATGTGCATCAGCGTGTCGTTCACGGTGACCCCCCCGCTCACCGTGCGGCCCAGCACCGCGTCGCGCGCGGCGGTGTCGGGGCCGAACCAGTACAGCGCCAGCGGGCGTGGCCGGGCATTGATGTAGCCGATGGCCTCGTCCAGCGCCGCATAGGGCAGCACCGGCAGGATGGGACCGAAGATCTCTTCCTGCATCAGGGCCATCGTGTCCTTGGTATGGGTCACCAGCGTGGGCAGCATCTGGCGCCCGGTGCCCTTTTCACTACGGTCACCCGCTGGGGCAATCTGCCGCACCACGGCGCCCTGGGCCTGGGCCTCGTCCAGCAGCTGCTGCAGGCGGGCCAGGTGGCGCGGGCTGATGATGGCTGCGTAGTCGCCGTTGCCCATGATGCTGGGGAACAGCCGAGCCACCGCGCGGCCATAGGCCTGCTCGAAAGCCTGCTCCTGGCCCTGGGGCAGCAGCACATAGTCGGGGGCGATACAGGTCTGGCCGGCGTTGAGCAGCTTGCCATGGGCGATCTTGAGCGCAGCGTCGTCCATGTCCGCGCCCAGCCCCACGATGCAGGGCGACTTGCCCCCCAGCTCCAGCGTGGTGGGGGTCAGGTTGGCGGCGGCGGCCTGGGCCACCTTGCGGCCCACCGGGGTGGAGCCGGTGAACAGCAAGTGGTCAAAGGGCAGGGACGCAAAGTCGCTGGCCACGCTGGCATCACCCAGCACCACCAGCAGCTCATCGGCGGCGAACTGCTGGTGCAGCAGATCGGCCATCAGGGCCGAGGTGCGCGGCGTCAGCTCGCTGGGCTTGAGCATCACCCGGTTGCCCGCCGCCAGCGCGGTGATGACCGGCGCCAGCGCCAGCTGCACCGGGTAGTTCCACGGAGATATCACCCCCACCACACCCAGCGGTTGGCGCTGCAGCTCACCGCGCGAGGGCTGCAGGTAGATGGGGGTGCTGACCTTCTGCGGCTTCATCCAGCCGCGCAGGTGCTTGCGGGTGTGGGACAGCAGGGTGCGCAGCACGAAGATGTCGGCCACTTCGGTGAGCTGCGGCGCACGCACCCCAAAGTCGGCCTGCACTGCGGCTGCCAGCGCGGCGCCATGGGTGTCGAGCAGGGTGCTGATCCTCTGCAGGCGGTCCAGCCGCAGGGCCAGCGGCACCTCGGGGGCAGCGCGGGTGGCGCGGTGCTGCGCGTCAAAGCATGAACGAAGTTCGGTGGCGGGGGGGGTGCTGATGTCCATGCGGCCAATGATAGGTTCCCCTACCTGGCTGGCACCCCATGGATTCCCTATTTGGAGAGATACGACTAGTCCATCGAATCCAGTGATTTTCTCGATGCTGCGCCCCAAACCACACACGCAGCACCGTGGTGGCACTGTGGTGTGGCTCGGGCGTACCACTGCGTCAGAAAGCGTGGCGCATACCAACGTTGAAGCCGGTCTGGCTCTTGCCAGCAGCCGGATTGCTTCCGGTCGCGCCGCCACTGACCGAAACGGCCGAGTTGTCGCTGTTGCTGATGTAGCCCGCCTGGGCATAAACCGCGGTGCGCTTGGAGAAGTTGTAGGTGCCCCGCACCGAGATCAGATTGGCGTTGTATGCAGAGGCATTGCGGTAGCGCAGGCCCACCCACTGGGCCGACAGGTCCAGTTGCGGGGTGACCGGATGCAACACGCCCAGGTGCCACATATCGCTGTCGGGACGGGCAGGCAGGCCGTCGTTGCTGCGGCGGATCACGCCAGCCCCGATCTTGGTCTTGTCCAGCTTGACCCAGCCGTTGACAGTCAAACGGTTGTCAGACTTGCTGCTGCTGTTGAGGCCACCAAACACGGCATCGGGGGCGGCGCCCACCGTCCGCCCGTACATGCGGTCGTTGGCCAGCGCCACGCCCCAATCCGCGGTGTCGTACTTGGCCATCAGCGACCATTGGCGGCACGCACGGCTGTCAGCACCGGACTCACCAGCGCAGTTGGTACCTGCAGGGCTGGGGCCGGCATTCACGGCGTCGCGTCCCAGGCTGTAGGTGGCACCCAGCGTCCAGCCGCTTTGGTTGAACATCCAGCCCAGCGCGTTGTCGACGCGTGCATTGGGCAGGTAGCTGTCGAGTGAGCCTGTGCCGTAGATGCCACCACCGTGGATGTCTGCACTGGTTCCGCTCCAGAAAGTCATGGTGTAGATGCGGCCCACACTCACCGTGCCCAGGCCACTCTTCAGGCCCACATAGGCCTGCCGGCCAAACAGCCGCCCACCCTGGTTGGACACGCCATTGCCAGGATCAATGCCCATCTCCAGCGTAAAAACGGCACTCAGACCATTGCCCAGGTCTTCATTGCCACGAAAACCCACGCGTGATGGGGCTGTGTTGGTGTTGGTGGGCACGCGGGTCAGGCTGTAGCTGCCCCCCACGTTGCTGACGTATTCGACGCCGGTGTCCAGCAAGCCATACAGCTGAACCGAAGACGCCTGCTGCGCCTGTGCCGCACTGGCGCAGGCCAGTGCGCCAGCAGCAGCGGCCAGCGGGGCCAGGTGGCGGGATATTTTTTTCATGGGAACTCCTTTTGTGGGTTGGGGCACGTCCGCACCAGGCCCGTCGCAACGGACAGGGTGCAGCCGGTTTCAGGGGGCGGGCAACAGGCAAAGAATGGGGGGGATGAATGTGCTGTCTCCCTCCTGTTCGCTAGAGATCCAGCACCAGCGCACTGCTCTTGCAGCCAGACACACACACCATCATGGATTTGTTGGTGGCTTTTTCCTTGGCGCTGAGCACCGAGTCGCGGTGGTCGGGAATGCCCGAAACCACCTTGGTCTCGCAGGTGCCGCAGATGCCTTCACTGCAGCTGAAAGGCACGTCGATACCCGCGTCGAGCAGCGTGTTGAGCAGGCTTTTCTCAGGTGTAATGGTGAAGGTCTTGCCGCTGCGCTGCAGCTCCACGGTGTAGACGGCCTGGGCATCGCTGGACGCGGCCACTTCCACCGCGCTGAAACGCTCGATGTGGGCGTTGGTGTGGCCCAACTCGGCGCACACCGCTTCAAACGCATCCAGCATCACGGCCGGGCCACAAGCGTAGTAGTGTGTGCCGGCCTCCACCGGGCGGCGGCCCAGCAGGGCCTTCAGATCGGGCGGCGCACCCCGCTCGTCGTCGAAATGCCAGTACACCGGCATGCCTAGCGCCTCCAGGTCCGCGACAAAGGCGGCGCTGGCGCGCGAGCGCGCGAAGTACAGCAGCTCGAACGGCTTGCCCAGCGCTTTCAGCCGCCGCGCCATGCCCAGGATGGGTGTGACGCCGATGCCACCGGCCACCAGCACGCTGTGGCCCGCGTCTTCGTGCAGCGGAAAGTTGTTGCGGGGCGCTGAGATCGGCAGGGTCATGCCGACACGCAGGTCCTGGTGCACACAGCGCGAGCCGCCGCGGCTGGCGCGGTCGCGCAGCACGCCGATCACATAGCGTCCGGTTTCACCCTGGGCGTTGAGTAGGGAGTAGTTGCGCACCATGCCGTTGGGCAGGTGCAGGTCGATGTGGGCACCAGCCTCGAAAGGCGGAAACACCACGCCAGGCGCGGGCCGCAGCTCCACGCTGATGACGTCGGTGGCCTCGAAGCGCAGCGTGTGCACGAAGGCAGAAAGGGTATTGGACATGGGGCTTGCCTCTGGTTCGGTCACGGGGGCGCTGCACGCCGTGGCGAAGTCGATCCCGCCACGGCAGCCGCCTCGCTGGCTCAGGGGTTCATGGCGTCGAGCTGCTCCTGCGCCAAGCGGCGCAGGTGGCGGCGCAGGCGCACCAGACCCATGTCGTGCTGATAGAGGTGCTCGCGCTGGTTGGCGTTGGGCTCCATCTGCTCCATCATCACGCGGTCTTGCTCCAGCACGGCCCAGTGGCGCGCTTCGAGTCGGTTGCGGTAGAGGAAGCGCCAGGTGTTGCGCTGCCAGCCCGACACTTTGCGGCAGCGCCAGAAGAACACGGCCATGAGCTCGGGGGTGATGGGGGTGAGGCAGCCGATGATGGCGAAGTTGCCGCCAGGGCCACCGGTCTTGGGGTAGGGAATCTCCAGGCGCATCCAGTGCAGGCCGGTGCTGCCCCACTCCGACCAGTCGAAGTTCACGCCACGCTGGCCAACCTTCTCGAAGATGAAACCAGTGTCGGTGTCGCGGATCTGGAAGGTGGCCGTGCTGTCGCCTTCGGACATGGAGTGCGACTGCTTGTGCAGGAAGGTGCCATGCATCGGGTCCATGACGTTGTCCAGGGCATAGCGGTAGTCGCCGCGCCATTCGACGTAGCAGAGGAAGTGGGAATACTCGGGCGACACCAGCTCGTCGGGCAGGGTCATGGGCGGGGGTGCGTCGATGTTGGTGTCGCTGTTGTAGAGGAACACGGTGCCGCACATCTCCTGCACGTGAAAGGACAACGTGGCGCGCGAGTTCTCCAGCTTGCAACCGGGGCTGCCGGGCACCTTGGTCACCATGCCGTCGCAACGCACCTCGACGCCGTGGTAGGGGCAGGCCAAGCGGTCGCCCAGTACCACGCCCTGCGACAGCGGGGCGCCACGGTGCGGGCAGTGGTCTTCCAGCGCGTGGAGCTTGCCTGCGGCGTCGCGCCACAAGGCGATCTTCTTGCCCAGGCGTCGCAAGGAGATGGGCTGTTCCTTGACGAAGCTGGAGGGGCAGATCGGGTACCAGAGGTTCTTCAGGCCCACAGTCAGCAAGGCATCTACCGGGTCCACGGCTGCTGGGGTAATCGGGATCGTGTTCATAAGGGGTCTCCTGGAAGGTTGGAGGCTGCTCAGTCGCCCAACTGGGCCATCAGGGCCTGGAAGCTTTGCTCGGTCCACTGGGCGCTGTTCTCACTCAACGGGCCAGTGCGGTTCAGGTAGGCAACCAGCTCAGGTAGGGTGTGCGCACCGTCGGCGAAGGCGCGCTCGATGGCGTCGCCCAGCAGGTCTTCGAAGGTCGTGCCTTCGCGGTGACGGGCCTGGTGGGGCTGGAGGTAGCGGTCTGCTTGCATCGTGGTTCTCCTTGGTGAAAAGAGGGAGGTCAGTCGGCCTGGATGCCGAGCTCCTTGATAACCTTGCCAAAGCGCGCGTAGTCATCAGCATTGGCCTTGGCCAGCTTGGACGGCTCGCCGCCACCGGGCAGCGCACCCAGCACGGTCATCTTGGACACTACGTCGGGCATCTTCAGGATTTCGTTGAGGTGGGTGTTCAGCGTCTTGGTGATTTCGGGCGGCAGACCCTTGGGGCCGAAGATGCCTTGCCATGCGCCAACCTGCACGTCCTTGTAGCCCAGCTCGGCCAGCGTGGGCACGTTGGGCGCCAGCACCGAACGCTTGTCGTCGGCCACCGCCAGCAGGCTCAGCTTGCCGCTGGCCAGGTGGGGGGCCACCGGGCCATAGGTGGTGACCACGGCAGGCACGTGCCCGCCCAGCGCGTCGTTGATGGCTGGGGCGATGCCGCGGTAAGGCACCTGGTTCATCTTCACGTCGGCGCTCTTGTTGAACATCTCGCCCAGGATGTGCATGGGCGACCCGCTGCCGGGGCTGGCGTAGGTGAGCGACTTGGCCTTGGCGGCGGCCACCAGTTCCTTCAGGTCCTTGACGCCCGCGCTTTGCGAAGCTGCGATGAACAGGGGCTGCACGCCGGTCTGCACGATGGGGGTGAAGCCGTTGAGCTCATCGTAGGTGGTGCTGCTGCCGGGCTTGAGCACCTGTTGCGCGATCGAGAAAGTGCTGGGTGCCATCAGTAAGGTGTAACCGTCGGGCTGGGCCTTGGCCACATACGAGGTGCCGATGGTGCCACTGGCACCGGGGCGGTTGTCCACCACCACCGGCTGGCCGAGGCGGGTGGAGAGTTTTTCGGCATAGAGGCGCGCCATGGCATCGGTGTCGCCACCGGCGGGGTAGGCCACAACGATGGTGATGGGTTTGCTCGGGTAGGCCTGCGCGAGGGCGGAACCAGCAGCGCACAGGGCGAATCCGGCAGCGGCGAGGGTGAAGGCTTGGCGGCGGGTGCAGAACATGGGAGATCCTTTCATGGGGTCGAACACAGGTGCGGGGTGGGGGACGGGGAAATAGGGGTGGTAACGTCAGGCGTGGCCGCTTCACTCGGCTTCAATCTTGCGACTCTTGATGATTGGTGCCCATACCGCAGCCTCTTTGCGGATGGTGTCGCCAAACGCGCTGCCGGTGCTGATCCACACGTTCAGGCCCAGCTTTTCGAGCTGCGCCTTGGTGGCCGGTGCGTTGAAGATGCGGGTGATGTCAGCGGCCAGCTCGGCCAGCACCGGCGCGGGCGTGCCCTTGGGGGCCATCACGCCGTACCACGAGGTGACGGCGACGCCGGGCACGCCGGCTTCGGCCAGGGTGGGCACGTCGGGTAGCGCGGGCGCGCGCGCCGGGTCGGTCACGGCCAGCGGACGCAGCTTGCCGGCCTGGATGTGCGGCAGCAGCGCGGGTAGGTTGCCGAAGATCACTGGCACGGTGCCACCAAGCACGTCGTTGAGGCCGGGCGTGGTGCCCTTGTACGCCACGTGCAGCAGGTCGGCACCGCTTTGCTGCTTAAACAGCTCGCCGGCGAGATGCAGGCCGCTGCCCACACCCGGCGAGGCGTAGCTCAGCGTGCCGGGCCTGGCCTTGGACAAAGCCACCAGCTCGGCCACGCTCTTGGCCGGCACGGCGGGGTGCACGGCCAGCACGTTGGCGGCCTTGGCCAGCGAAGCCACCGGGGCGAAGTCGCCGTCCACGCTGTAGCCCAGCTTGGGCATCAGCGTGGGATTGATGGTGAGGTTACCGGCGGGCACCACCAGCAGCGTGTGGCCGGTGGGCGCGGCGCGCTTGACCTGGTCGATGCCGATGTTGCCATTGGCACCAGTACGATTGTCCACCACGGCGGCCTGCTTGTAGCGCTCGTTCAGGCCGGCGGCCAGAATACGCGCCAGCACGTCGACCGGCCCGCCAGGCGGGAACGGCGCGACGATGCTGAAGGACTGCGCGGACAAAGCCTTTTCCGCGCCGCTTTGCGCCTGGGCCACGGGCGCAAAAGACAGCAGCACGGCACCAGCCAGCACGGCGGCACGCAGCAGGATCGAAGCGCGGGGCATGGCCTTGCTCATTTCTTGTCGGTGATGAACTTGCCGCTGGCAGACGCACCCTTTTGGCGGCGGGTGTTGCCGTCGATGCCGCCGTCGATGGCCCATTCGGCGAACACGGTGGGGCCTGGCTCGAAGTCGCGCGGCTGCCATTCGGCGGTAAGCTGGTCTTCGTCTGCGTAATACTCGACCAGCGCGCCGGCCGGGTTCTTGAAATACCAGAAATAGGCCGAAGAGATCGGGTGGCGGCCCGGGCCAAGCTGGGTTTCCCAGCCGCAGCGCGAGATGTGCATGCCGCCGCCGAACACTTCGTGGATGTCGCGCACGGTGAAGGCGACGTGGTTCAGGCCGGCGTCCTTGGTGGGCCGCTCCAGCAGGAACATGTCGTGGTGGCCGCCTTCGGGCGCGCAGCGCATGAAGGCACCGCGGCCCGGGTAGCGGTCGGATGCGGCGAAGCCAAAGCTGTCGGTATAGAAGCGCTCGCAGGCGGCCACGTCCTTCACAAAGAACACCACGTGGCCCACTTCGATCGGCGTGGCGCGCTCATAGGCGGGGCTGCGCTGGTTGATGCGCTCTTTGTGGCTCCAGGTGTTGTAGGTAGCGCTATCGATCTTCAGGTCGCGCTTGCGCGTGACTTGCAGGCGCACCGCCAGGCCGTTGGGATCGGTGCAGCCGACGCGGCCACCCCCTTCGACAAAGCCGGGTGCCTGGCGGATGTTGGCGGCATAGCGTTGCAGGTCACCCTCGGACTCCACGCCCCACACCACTTCGCGCAGGGTGGGGCCGACCTCCAGCGCGGGCGGCAGGCCCGCTTTGCCAGAGGCAGCGACGATCACGCGCCCGCCGTTGAGGGTTTCGAACACCAGCTCATCGGGGCTTTCGCCCACCAGGCGCAGGCCCCAGTCGAGAAAGAAGCGACGGCAAGTCGGAAGGTCGTCCGCGCTGTAGGTGATTTCGTCGATGCCAAGTACGCTCATTCCGTGACTCCTTCTGTCGTTTCGAGGGTGTGGGGTGTTCTGCGGAAACGCACGCACTCAGCGAAGTTCGCTCCAGGAATACCCCGGTTCCGGCTTTGCCGGGCCGCTGGTGTTGCCCCCTGCAAGGGTGTTGACGAAGTGAAACGCAGTGCGCGAAGACTGGGGGTTTTCATTCAGTTGGCCCAGGCCATGGGGTTTTCGTTGAGGCCCCAGTACAGGCTCTTCTGCTCCATGTACTGCTGGATGCCCATGCGGCCCTTCTCGCGGCCCAGGCCACTGTCCTTCCAGCCGCCGAAAGGGGTGGAGATGGAGAAAACCTTGTAGGTGTTGATCCACACCGTGCCGGCCTGCACGGCGCGGCCCACGCGCCAGGCCTTTTTGTAGTCACGCGTCCAGATGCCGGCGGCCAGTGCATACAGGCTGTCGTTGGCCTGGGCGATCAGTTCCTCTTCGGTGTCAAACGGCATGGCCACCAGCACCGGGCCGAAGATCTCTTCCTGGCAGACCTGCGCGCTGTTGTTCAGGCCTTCGAGGATGGTGGGCGTGTAGTAGTTGCCGCGCTCGTACACGGCGCCTTCGGGGCGCACGCCGCCGCAGCGCAGGCTGGCACCCTCGCTGCGGCCCAGCGCCACATAGCGCTCGATCGACTCGCGGTGTTTGGCGGTGATCAGCGGCCCCATCTGGGTGCGCTCGTCGGCCGGGTCGCCCACGCGCAGGGTGGCGGTCTTGGCGGCCAACCGGTCCATGAACTCGGCATACAGCGCACGGGCCACGAACAGGCGCGAGCCCGCAATGCAGGCTTCACCGGACGAGCTGAAGATGCCGTACAGCACACCGTTCACTGCATGCTCCAGATCGGCGTCTGCCAGCACCATGGTGGCCGACTTGCCACCCAGCTCCAGCGACACCGGCATCATCTTGTCCGCCGCGATATGGGCAATATGTTTACCGGTGCTGGTGCCGCCGGTGAACGAAACCCGTTTGACCAATGGGTGTTTGGTGATGGCGTCGCCGATGACCGAGCCACGCCCGGGCAACACGCTCACCAGGCCCTTGGGCACACCGGCTTCTTCGCAGATGGCGGCCAACTCCAGCGCCAGCAGCGGCGTGGCTTCGGCGGGTTTGATGACCACCGCGTTGCCGGCGGCCAGAGCGGGCGCCACCTTCTGCGCCTCGCTGGCGATGGGTGAATTCCAGGGCGTGATGGCAGCCACCACACCCATGGGCTCGTACACGCTCATGGTCATGTAGTCGCCGCGCGAGGGGGTGAGGGTTTCTTCCAGGGTTTCGCAGGCAGCGGCGAAAAACTGGAAGGTGCCGGCTGCACTGGCCACGAGGTTGCGTGTCTCGTTGATAGGCTTGCCGTTGTCCAGGCGCTGGCGCTGGGCCAGGGGCTCGGCACGCTCGCGGATCAGTTGCGCCACGCGGTACAGCACGGCGGCACGTTCATGCGGTTTGCGCTGGGCCCAGCCGCTGGTGCGGAAGGCGTGGTCGGCGCGTTCGATGGCTTCATTCACGTCCGCCTGGCTGGGTGCGCGCAGGCGCCCCACCACTTCGCCGGTCGCGGGGTAGAGGGAGACGGATTCATCGCCGCCACCCAGGCGCCATTCACCGGCGATATTGATCGGGAGCAGGTCAAGGTTGGGCATCGTGGGAGCTCCTTCGTGGTCAGATCACCAGCGGGGTAACGTGGCCGCGCAGCGCACGCACTGCGCTGTACACCGTCAGGGCCGAGGTCTTGGGGTTGGCTGCCAGCGGCTGGTTGCGCATGGTCAACTCGAAACTGCCAAAAGCGCCTTGGGCTTCCACCTGGTGCACGTTCTCCGTCACAGCCGGGTCGGCAATCAGGCGCACGGTGGTGTTGTCCAGGCCCATGCCGGCCAGCGACACGGTGCCCGCCACATTGGCGTTCTTGGGGTACAGGCGGGTGGCTTCGCGGGCAGAGCCCTCGAAAATCACCGTTTCGGCGGTGAGCGCATCCAGGTTGCGGCCCTGCTCGGCAGGTGTGCCCTTCCAGGCACGGGGCGGCTTGCGGCCGGTATAACGCACCACACTCAGGCCACCGATGCGGGCTGCGGCCAGCGCGTCGATAGCCCCAATGGCGCCGGCAATCAGTTGCGCCTGCGTGCCACCCGTGCGGGCGGCAGCCTCCAGTTGTTCGAGCAGGCCGTCAGCCGACAAGGCGCCCACCGAGGCCACGATGCAGGGCACACCACGGCGCAGTGCGGGCAGCACATGCTGCTCGATGGCGGCATGGCCGGCGGCCTCCACGACGAGCCCGATGCCGTCGGCCGGCACGGCCTGAACCACCGAGGCCTGCGGAGCGAGCCGCTGGGCCACGGCGCGTGCCGCATCGGCACCTTCGCCCGGCACCACGATGGCGGCGACCTGCAAGCCGGCATCGTCTTTCACCAGTTCCAGCAAGGCGGTGCCGATGGCACCGCAGCCGATCAGGGCAATCTGCATGGTGTGTGTCCTCATGCGACTTTGGCAGTGGCCGGGATCTGGTCGAGCTGGTTCACCGGGGGGCCCGAGAAGGTGGCCTTGAAGCTGCCGATGGCGCGCATGTCGATTTCCAGCAGGAAGGGACCCTTCTGCGCCCATGCGGCTTCCAGCTGCGCGGGCAACGCATCCAGGTTCTGCACACGGGCGTGGGGCAGCTTGATGGAGGCGCACAGCTGCGCGTAGTCCGGCGTATGCAGCTCCACATAGCAGCGACGGCCACCGTAGGACGCGTCCTGGATGTTCTGGATCACGCCGTAGCGCTGGTCGTTCATCAGCACGATCAGGCAGTCGCACTCTTCCTGCACCAGCGTGGCGAGTTCGCCCAGGTTCAGGATGAAGCCGCCGTCACCCGCCAGGCCCAGGGTCTTGCGGCCCGATTGCGTGGCAGCCGCTCCCACCGCCGCTCCGATGGCCATGGGCATGCCCATGCCGATGCCACCACCCGTAGCATGTACCCCCGCGTTGGGCTCGAAGAAGCGCAACTCGCGGTTGCCCCAGGTGCTGTTGGAGACGGTGACGTCGCGCACCCAGTTGAAGTTGCGCCCCACCACCTTCTGCAGTTGCTGCACCAGCACGCTGTAGGGGCCAAGGCCGTCGCGCAACGTGGCCACTGCGTCGTCATGGGCACGGCGCAGGTCGGTCAGCAGTTCGGGGTCGGCCTGGTAGCCGCGTTTTTCCAGGCGGTCGGCCAGGCCGTTCAGCACCAGCGCCGCATCGCCACAAACAAAGCCGTCGTCCGCGTAGCACCGGCCCTGCTGGGCAGCGTCCACGTCCACGCGGTAGAGCGGACGCGGCAGCTTGAGTTCGTACTTCAGCGTCTCGTTGCTGCGCAGGCGCGTGCCCACCGCCAGCATGGCGTCGCAGCGCTGATAGAAGGCTTCCACCGGCTTCTGGATGTTGTAGGCCCCCAGCGAGGCCGGGTCGTCCTCGGGCACGATGCCGCGCCCCTGGCCGGTACTGACGATGCCGAAGCCCAAGGCCTTCAGCCGCTGCACGGCAGCGCCTGCATGGCGTGCACCGCCACCCAGCCAGAGCAGCGGTCGGCGGGCCTTCGCCAGCGTGTCGGCCAGCGCATCGACGGCAGCTTCGCTCGGGGCCTGCACGGCCACCGGCAGCGGAGCCCAGTCCGCCGGCATGTCGATCAAGCTCTGCTGGATGTCGATGGGGACTTCGACGCTCACCGGGCCGGTGGGCGCCGTCTGTGCCACCTGCACCGCACGCTTGATCGTGGACAACGCGGTTTCCTTGCTGCGCACACGGAATGCGGCCTTGGACACGGCCTTGAGCATGGTGAGCTGGTCGGGTGCCTCATGGATGTACGAGAGGTTCTGGTCCAGGTACTGTGTTTCGATCTGGCCGGTGATGTGCAGCAACGGCACGCCAGCGGTGTAGGCCTCCACCAGGCTACCGGCGATGTTGCCCGCCGCCGGGCCGGTGCTGGTGATACACACGCCCAGGCCCGAAGTGGAGCGGGCGAAAGCATCGGCCATGTTGCCAGCGCCGGCCTCGCCACGCGCCATCACAAAGCGCACCTTGCCCCGCGCATGCAGCGCATCGAGGATGGGCATGTTGTGGATCGAGATCACCCCGAAAGCGGCCTTGACTGCGCAGTGCTCCAGGAACTCGGCGATGGCGGCGCCCACCGTGATCTGTTGGTTTTCAAGCATGGTGGGATAGGCCTCCGGAGACGTCGATGTGGCTGCCCGTGGTGTACGAGGACAGGGGTGAAGCAAGATAAAAAATGGCCTGGGCGGCTTCCTGCGGAATGCCGAGACGGCCCAGCGGAATGTGTTTGCGCTGGGCAAGTGCACCGGTCCAGGCAGCCCAGTCCAGCGACAGGTCTTCGCGCGCCTCGAAGCGGCGGCGCCACTGGCCGGACTCGATCAGGCCGACCAGGATGCCGTTGACCCGGATGCCCCGGGGGGCGAACTCGGTGGCCATGGAGCGCACCAGGTTCTTGATGCCCGCGCGGGCCGCCGAGGTGGCCACCATATGGGGCTCGGGCTGGGCGGCCAGCAGGGAGTTGACACAGACAATGGCCGCACCGGGCTGCTTTTCCAGCTGCGGCAGGAAGGCGCGTGTCGGGTAGATGACCGAGAAGAATTTCAGGTGCAGTTCTTCGGTCCAGGCGCTGTCGCTGGTGTCGGCAAAGGTCGAAACCCGGCCCTGGCCGGCGTTATTGACCAGGATGGACACCGGCCCCAGCGCCTGCTCGACCTGCGCGGCAAAACGCTGCACGGACTCGCTGGAAAGCACGTCGCACGGTGCGGCAAAGACCGAAGCCCCGGGGAAACGGTTCTTCAACTTGTCTTGCGCTGCCGCGAGCCGGGCTTCGTCACGGCCGCAGAAAGCCACGGAAGCACCGCTTTGCAACAGCAACTCGGCAGTAGCCAGGCCAATGCCGGAGGAGCCGCCGGTGACGACCGCCACGCGGCCGCTCAGGTCGAGGGTGAACATCGCCGTTTCTCCCTCAGGGCCGCAGTGCCACCACGCTGGCGGGGCTACGCGCCGCCGGCTTGTAGTTCAGCAGCGAAGACAGCTCGGCGGCCGATTCCTGCACGCTCCGTACCAGGTCTTCCATCTGGCCAGGTTCGATGCGCGAAGACGGAATGGTCACACCCAGCGCGGCCACGATGCGGCTGCTGTGGTCACGCACCGGGGCTGCCACGGTCGAGATGCTGGCTTCAAAGAAGCCTTCACCCAGCACAAAGCCGCGTTCGAGGTCAGCCTGCACCAGGTTGAAGAGTTCGAGCGTGGTCTTGGGCGTGCGGTCGGAGAAGGACTCCAGGTGCTCTTCGGGGTACAGCGTGCGCAGCTCGGCCAGGCTCAGGTCTTCCAGCAGGATGCGGCCCAGCACGGTGGCGTGGGCCGGCAGACGGGTGCCCACCCGCACCGAGCTGCTGAGCGGCGTGGGCGGTGTGACCTTGGCCACATAGACGATGTGGCGGCCATCGCGCACCACCAGGTTGCAGGGCTGGCGGATGGCATCACACAGGCGGGAGATGACGGGCTGGCCCAGCTCGGTCAACTCCAGCGAGGACAGGTATTCAAAGCCCAGGCGCAGGACGGCCAGGCCGAGCCGATAGTCGTTGCCGGTGCGCTCGATGAAGCCCAGGCCCTCCAGGGTGCTGAGCATGCGGAACAAGGTGGAGCGCGGCAGGTCGAGCCGGCGCGCCAGTTCCGGCGCCCCCAGCGTGCGGCTGTCGCGGCCGAATTCGCCCAGCAGGCGCAGGCCTCGTTCCAACGCAGGCACGGTGTACTTTTCGGAACCGTCATCTACGGGGGTATTAGCCATGGACAGTGTCTCCAGTGACAACAGCAGCCACCAGACGGGCCACCGCAGCAGGTTGTTGGACCGGGCTGGCATGGCCAGCACCGGGAATCAGGGAAAAGGGAGCCCCCAGCGTGCTCGCCCAGGCGGCGCACTGCGCGGGTGTGGTGACCACGTCTGCGTCACCGCAATACACTTCGACGGGCATCTCCAGAGGGCGGCAAGCGCCAAGGTCGGTGTTGCACAGCAGCTCAACCGCCTGCAGATAGCCTTTGGCATGCAGCCGCGATGCGTTCCACTGCACCCAGGCACGGTCGGCGGCGCTGGCGCTGTCGGACAACAGGCGCGCCGGAATCCGTTCGGCGATCCCATCGACGCCCAGGGTCCGCAGGGCACCACGGCGCTCGTCGCGCACCCGCTCGCGCTTGTCTGCGGCATCTGCCGCACCGTAGCCGCCAGCCGGACTGATCAGCACCAGGCGCTGCACGCAATGGCGGCCCGCCCCCGCCGCATACGCTGCCCCCATGAGGGCGCCCAGCGAATGGCCCACCAGCACGCAGGACGTGATGCCCTGCACCTGCAGCAGTTCGTCCAGCCGCTGCGCATAGGCCTGCACCGCAGGGACTGCGTCCGGCAAGGGGGTCGAGTCCCCATAGCCCGGGGCGTCCCATGCCAGCACGTGGTGGTGCTCGGCCATCAGCAAGGCTGCGTGCAGCCACGAGGCCGCGCCCGAGCTGATGCCGTGCAGCAACACGATGCTGGGTCGATCGCCACTGCGCTGCCCGCACTGACGCACCGCCACCTGCGCCCCCGAGGGGAGCTGCACCGTAGAGGCGGGGAAGCAGCGCTCCATCAGCGTCAGCTGCAATCGCAGCTGCTCGGTGACCGGTTGGCTCAGATCCAGCATGGGGGCACTCCGTAACTCAGCGCTTGATCTTGGTCAGCGGATCGCCAGGGCGGTAGGTGGGCGTCTCGGGCTTGGCCGCGCCCAGCATCACCAGCATCAGCGCTTCTTCGTCGCCGATGTTGATCTCGCCGCGGTACACGCCGGGGGGCCAGGAGATCAGGTCGCGCTCTTGCACGATGGCCTCCCATTTTTCCTTGCCGTCGGCCGACTCGGCGATCATCTTCACCTTGCCACGCAGCACGAAGAACACTTCTTCAACGTCGTTGTGGATGTGCAGCGGGCCTTCATGGCCGGCAGGCAGCACCATGGTGGAGAAGGTGAAGTGCTCGGCTGGAACCGAATTGGTGTCGCCCGCCACGCCCGTGCCGCCGGTGCCGATGTAGCGCATCTGCGCACGGCCGTACTTGGGGTCAACCTGGGTCTGGAACTTCAGCGCGTTCCAGTCGTAGGTGCGTGTGGAGCGGTGCGCCACGCGCGAATCCATCCATTGCTGGAAGGTGGAACCCTCGGCCTGATCCCAGGAACGTTTTTGCTTGTCGGACATGATGACCCTCACTTTTCAGTTGAACACGAAACCGCCATTGACGGGTAGAAGCTGGCCGGTGACGAACCGGGCCATATCGGACAGTGCAAACACCACCGGGCCGCATACGTCCTCGGGCAGTTGCTCACGCTGCAGCGCACGCTGGTCGACGTAGTGGCGGTGGCGCGCCTCGGGCACGTACTGCGTGGCCTCGACCATCACCAGGCCGGGGGCGATGGCATTCACGGTGATGTTCTCGGCGCCGAGTTCGCGCGCCAGCGAATGCGTCATGGCAATGACAGCACCCTTGCTGGCCACATAGGCCATCAGGTTGGGAGCACCCCACAGGGCCGTGTCGGACGCCAGGTTGACCACTGCGCCGCGCCCGCTGGCCGCCAGGGCCGCACGGCAGGCCCGGGTCATCAGCCAGGTGCCGCGCACGTTGACCGCCATCACGCGGTCCCAGGTGGCGACCTCGATGTCGGCCATGCCGCGCCCGCCGGAGTCGGTGACGGCTGCGTTGTTGACCAGCCCATCCAGCCCGCCCAGGGCCTGGATGGCTTGTGCCGCACCACGCTCGATGGAGCCGGGATCTGACAGGTCGGCCACCACGGTGTGCACCGCAAAGCCCTGCTGGCGCAGGGTTTCGGCCGAAGTGGCCAGCAGGTCTTCACGGATGTCGGCCAGTGCCACCTGCGCACCAGCGGCACAGAACGCCTGGGCAAAACCCAGCCCCAGCCCCCGGGCAGCGCCCGTGACCAGAATGCGCCGACCCGCGAGCACCTGGGGCACGGAAGATGCTGAGGACGTCGTCATGGGAAGGCCTTTCCGTTACGGCAGTGCATCACTTGTTGTCCAATCCTGGGTAGCTGCTTCATTGTGATTTGCTTCACCAGTGAAACGTTGGTTAATATCTGGAACACAAATGAAGCATACGGCTGCCGATGATCCCGCACAAATAGGGAAAACCCTAGGTTCTGGCGACTCCGTCAGCAAGCGGGCGCAGAAATGCCAACGGCCCCTGAGGGGCCGTTGGCATGGGGAAACAGCAGGAAGAGAGAAGACTCAGGAGCGCGGCGGCTCTTTCACTTCCACATCGGTCACGTCGGACTGGTCCAGCCGCGCCAGCGGCCCCGGCTCACGGCGAGGCCAGGGGCCGGGCGACTGGTAGAAGCGGTTCCAGCCCTCGCGCGGATCCACCCGCATGACCCAGGGGGTGACAGGGCGGCCTGTCAGGCGCGCCCAGCCGGCACGGATGGCCCAGATACAGGCCAGGATCAGGGCCGCGGCCAGCAGGCTGAGCGCAAACACCAGGCCCATGGCCAGCAGCAGCACACGCACCAGAAAGCGGGCGATGCCCGAGAAGAAATCAGCCACCCATCGTCCTCACATCAGGAAATAAAAAAGCCGCAACCGGCGGATTATCCGGTTGCGACTGCTTGCACGGCAGCTTAGTTCGCCGCCAGGGTGAAATGAAAGACGCCGGGCTCCTGCACCGGGTCCACCGTCACCGCCACGGTGTCCTTCGGCCCGAACCTGCCTTCCAGCAGCAGCTTCGAGAGCGGGTTCTCGATGCGCTGCTGGATGGCGCGCTTCAGCGGCCGTGCACCAAACACCGGGTCGAAGCCCACCTTGGCGATCTCGGCCAGCGCGGCGGGGGCCACGTCCAGGCCGATGTCCAGCTTGGCCAACCGGGCGCCCAACACCTTGAGCTGGATGCCGGCGATAGCCTCGATATTCTTCGCGTCGAGCGCATGGAACACCACGGTCTCGTCAATGCGGTTCAAAAACTCGGGGCGGAAGTAATTCTTCAGCTCGTCCCACACCGCATCCTTGATCTCCTGCTGCTCGCGTCCGGCCATGGCCTGGATGATGGGCGAGCCGATGTTGCTCGTCATCACGATCACGGTGTTCTTGAAATCCACGGTGCGGCCCTGGCCATCGGTCAGGCGGCCATCGTCCAGCACCTGCAGCAGGATGTTGAACACATCCGGGTGTGCCTTCTCCACCTCGTCGAGCAGCACCACGCTGTAGGGCTTGCGGCGCACGGCCTCCGTCAGGTAGCCGCCTTCGTCGTAGCCCACATAGCCCGGGGGCGCACCAATCATGCGGGCCACCGAGTGTTTCTCCATGAATTCACTCATGTCGATGCGGATCAGGTGGTCTTCGCTGTCGAACAGGAAGCCCGCCAGCGCCTTGCACAGCTCTGTCTTGCCCACACCCGTGGGGCCCAGGAACAGGAAAGAGCCGGTGGGCCGGTTCGGGTCAGACAGGCCCGAGCGCGAGCGGCGGATGGCGTTGGCCACGGCAGTGATGGCCTCGTTCTGGCCCACCACGCGCTCGTGCAGCTTGTCCTCCATCACCAGCAGCTTGTCGCGCTCGCCTTGCATCAGCTTGGCCACCGGAATGCCGGTGGCACGCGCCACCACTTCAGCGATTTCTTCCGCGCCCACCTGGGTACGCAGCAGCGTGGGCTTGTTCGAAGCGCCCTTCTTGCTGGTCTCGGCGTCCTGGGCTTCCTTCAGGCGCTTTTCGAGCGCGGGCAGCTGGCCGTATTGCAGCTCAGCCACCTTGTTGAAGTCGCCCTTGCGGGTGAACTCCTCGATCTGGAACTTCAGCTTGTCGATCTCGCCGCGCACCTCCGCCGAGCCCTGGGCCTGCGCCTTCTCGGCCTGCCAGATCTCGTCGTAGTCGGCAATTTCCTTCTGCAGCGATGTGATCTCTTCCTCGATCAGCGCAAAGCGCTTCTGCGAGGCTTCGTCCTTCTCGCGGCGTACCGCTTCGCGCTCGATCTGCAACTGGATCAGGCGGCGGTCCAGGCGGTCCATCACCTCGGGCTTGGAGTCCATCTCGATCTTGATCTTGGCGGCAGCCTCGTCGATCAGGTCGATGGCCTTGTCAGGCAGGAAGCGGTCGGTGATGTAGCGATCACTCAGTTCGGCTGCGGCCACGATGGCCGGGTCGGTGATGTCCACGCCATGGTGCACCTCGTACTTCTCCTGCAGGCCGCGCAGGATGGCGATGGTGGCCTCCACGCTGGGCTCGCCCACCAGGATCTTCTGGAAGCGGCGCTCCAGCGCAGCGTCCTTTTCCACGTACTTGCGGTATTCGTCGAGGGTGGTCGCCCCCACGCAGTGCAACTCGCCGCGCGCCAGGGCGGGCTTGAGCATGTTGCCTGCGTCCATGGCGCCTTCGGCCTTGCCAGCGCCCACCATGGTGTGCAGCTCGTCGATGAAGACGATGGTCTGGCCTTCGTCCTTGGCCAGCTCGTTCAGCACGGTCTTGAGACGCTCCTCGAACTCGCCCCGGAACTTGGCGCCCGCCAGCAGCGCGGCCATGTCCAGGCTCAGCACCCGCTTGCCCTTGAGCGAGTCAGGCACCTCGCCCGCCACGATGCGCTGGGCCAGGCCCTCGACGATGGCAGTCTTGCCCACGCCGGGCTCGCCGATCAGCACCGGGTTGTTCTTGCTGCGGCGCTGCAGCACCTGGATGGCGCGGCGGATTTCCTCGTCGCGGCCGATCACCGGGTCAAGCTTGCCCAGGCGGGCGCGTTCGGTCAGGTCGAGGCAGTATTTCTTCAGGGCTTCACGCTGGCCTTCGGCATCGGCGCTGTTCACGCCCTGCCCGCCGCGCACCGCGTCGATGGCGGCTTCGAGCGACTTGCGCGAGAGGCCGTTTTCTTTGGCCAGCTTGCCCACGTCGCCCTTGCTGTCGGCCACGGCCAGCAGGAAGAGCTCGCCCGCGATGAACTGGTCATTGCGCTTGATGGCTTCCTTCTCGGTGGCCTGCAGCAGCTTGGCCAGGTCGGGGCCGACCTGCACCATCTCGCCCCCCTGCACCTGGGGCAGGCGCTTGATGGCGTTCTCGGCGGCAGCGGACAGGCCGGGCACGTTGACCCCGGCCCGCTCCAGCAGCGCACGTGGGCCGTCTTCCTGTCGCAGCATGGCTGCGAGCAGGTGCACCGGCTCGATGTAGGCGTTGTCATTGCCCAAGGCAAGCGACTGGGCATCACTGAGGGCTTCGGTAAATTTGGTGGTAAGTTTGTCTTGTCGCATTGGATTGATTCCTGCGTGGAGTTCCTGCCTCAAAAATGGGACGGATTGGCACCAATTCAAGGTCCGCCCCTCGCGCCCTTACTTTAACTTTGATGAACCCGGAGTTGACTATGCTGTTTTCCCGTCGCCGCGCCCTGCACTGCGTGCGCCATGTGCTCGCACTGAGCGCCCTGACCGCCCTTACCGGCCTGGCTAACGCCCAGGGCGGTGGTGCCATCAAACTGCTGGTGGGCTTCCCCGCCGGTGCCGGCACCGACGCCATCGCCCGCACCCTGGGCGAGAAGCTCAAGGACGAGCTGGGCGCCCCGGTGGTGGTGGACAACCGCGCCGGTGCCGGTGGCCAGATTGCAGCGCAGGCCCTGAAAGCTGCGCCTGCCGACGGCCACACCCTGTTCCTGACACACGACCACAGCATCTCCATCCTGCCCCAGGTGGTGAAGGCGCCCGGCTTCCACCCCGCCACCGACTTCGTGCCCGTGGCCGGCTTCGCCACCTTCGCCAACGTGCTGGCCGTGTCGGGCGGCACCCCCGCCAAGAGCATCGACGAATACATCACCTGGGTCAAGACGCAGAAAGGCGGCAAGGAGACCATTGGCGTGCCCGCACCCGGCTCCATCCCCGAGTTTCTGGTCAAGCTGATGTCGGACAAATACAAGCTCGACCTGCAGGCTGCCCCCTACCGCGGCAGCGCCCCCATGACCGCCGACATGCTGGGCAACCAGATCACCGCCGGTATCGCGTCCGTGCCCGACTTCATCGAGAACCACAAGGCCGGCAAGGTGCGCATCGTCGCCACCATCGGCGCCAAACGCCAGCCCCTGCTGCCCGCCGTGCCCACCTTCACCGAGCTGGGTTTTGCCAACCTGGACGACTACCCTTACTACGGCATCTTCGCCCCCGCCGGCACACCCCAGCCCGTGATCGACCGCTTTGGCGCCGCGCTGCAGAAGGTGCTGGCCATGCCCGAGGTGAAGGACAAGCTGACCACCATGGGGCTGAACGTGGCGTATGAGCCGCAGGCGGCGTTTGGGCAGCGGGTGAAGAACTACACCCACACCTGGGAGGGGATCATCAAGGCGAGTGGGTTTGTGCCGCAATAAAAGGCACACCATCCCAGGCTGCGCGGACTGCGTTCCGCTGCGCCAACCCCCTTGCAGGGGGCATGCCCTACGGCCCGGCTCAGCCGGTTCCGTGAGTGTTGCTGGGATGGCAGGCTGCGGTGGTCAGGCAAGGTAATTTTTTATACCAAAAGTGCCACTTGCGCTCGCTGTTTATGGGGATGACGCTATCAAATTTGAAATTGCGAAGATCTTCGGTGCAAGGTAACCAAAACTGCATTCAAGATGGATTTATAGTGTTTGCGGCAAAGGCATTTGCGCTGTTCTGGCAAGTCAATCCAGACCATACAGAACACGTTGGAGCCGGCGGGTTTGAGGTTTAATTGAGTACTGTTTTTATCTGGCATTTAGATAAAAATTCCATACACCGCGCGGCCTTGCATCATTTCTTCGCGCCAATGTAGACCGCAAGCGCAAGATATGGCCTGCGGGTTGGTGCGGTCTAAATTACGTTAGATTGTTCACATAGAAAGAAGGAGTTGTTATATGGGTTTTTTTGGTAGTCTCGTAAAAGGCATTGGCAATGCAGCTCAAGATGCAATTAAAAAGAGCATCTCTGAGAACTGGAAAAAAATCAATTCGATATCGCAAAATAGACTAGAAGAAATTTATAGAGAGCGAGAGGAATCAGGCCAGCGCGACACAACTCATACTCTCATCGTTTTAGCCCTTATTGTAAAAAACCCCTATATCATTGATTCTTCTTCAAATAGCGAAGATCTAATTAGAAAAGTAAAAAGTATTAAACGCAGCATCGAACTTGATGAATCTCGCGAGTTCCGGGAAATTCGAGAGGCAATTCGATCGTTCGAGAACAAATTCAGCTCCTTCGATAATTAGTTTAAACTTATAAATCCAACCTAGCCACCAAACTGACCCGCATACTGGTGGCTTGATTTATTCGCCAGAATTCAAATTCTATTAGCAACAAGAAAGCAATTAATGTCCACGCTCGACTCAATAACTGCCGGCCTCAAAGAGTTACTTGAGGCCGCCAAAGATCTTCCCACAGAAAAAGTCGCAACCGTCGGACTTATTCTTCTCGGAACAGGAGCAATCTTGAAAGATTTAGCATCAGGCAATGCGGCAGAGGCAATCGAAAAAGCAAAGGGAATAATTGACTCCCAATAGTTCTAACTATTCGTCGCAGCCGACCGCCTACGGCGGCGGCTGAACTCATGGCGTTATGTGGCGTCTAAAGCAAACTCACCCCCTCAAACATTCCGCGCCGCAATCCCCCACCGCCCCAAGGCCGCATCGTCACTCACCCGCGCATCCACCCAGCGGGCACCCTCCGGCGTCTGCTCTTTCTTCCAGAACGGCGCCTGGGTCTTGAGGTAGTCCATCAGGAATTCGCAGGCCTGGAAGCTCTGGCCGCGGTGGGCGGACACCACGGCCACCATCATGATCTGGTCTTGCGGTGCCAGCAGCCCTACGCGGTGCACTACACGGGCGCCGAGGATGTCGAAGCGTTGCTGGGCCTCGTCGATCATGGCTTCGATGGCTTTTTCGGTCATGCCGGGGTAGTGCTCCAGCTCCATGCTGGCCACGGCATCACCGTCGTTGCGGTCGCGCACGGTGCCGACAAAGCTGCACACGGCGCCTACGGCGGAGTTGCCCGCGCGCAGCGCAGCCACCTCCGAGGACAGGTCGAAGTCCTCTGTCTGGATGGAAACGCGGGGTGTGGGCATCAAAATTTCACCTTGCAGGCACCAATATGTGCATGATGATAATATACAAACATGATTGACCTGCGGCAGATCAATGGGTTCAACTGGGACGAAGGCAATGCCCGCAAGAACGACAAGCACGGCGTTTCCATGGCCGAGGCAGAACAGGTGTTTTTCAACACCCCGTTGCTGGTTCTGGAAGATGCGACGCACAGCCAGCATGAGGCCCGGCTCCATGCACTGGGCAAAACAGACGAAGGGCGCGCGTTGCATATCACGTTCACGCTTCGTCCAGCAGGCCAACTATCGGAGTCACTGATCCGCGTCATCTCAGCCAGGGACATGCACCGCAAGGAGCGAGCCGTTTATGAACAAGCCGACTAAAAAAACCATCCCGAAGTTTGCCGACGAAGCGCAGGAGCGTGCGTTCTGGGAATCACACGATTCCACGGAGCACCTGGACTGGTCCAAGGCGAGTAAGGTCACACTGCCCAACTTGAAGCCCAGCACCAAAACCATATCGCTGCGGCTACCCCAGCACCTGCTGGACGCACTCAAGGTCGCAGCCAACGCCCGGGATGTGCCTTACCAGTCACTCATCAAGGTCTGGCTGCAGGAGAAAGTACACAGCCACAACAGCTGAAACCGGCCCGGCGCTGGTTTCGCGAGCCTAGCCACCCGTAACGGGTGGAAAAAACGCCACTTCCGCCCCGTCCTGCAGCGCAGTGTCTTCCCGGCCCATGACCTGGTTCACGGCCACCCGCACGGCGCGGCCACGGGCCAGCACCTCGGCGTAGGCGCCGCCACGGGCCAGCAACTCGTCACGCAGGGCGGCCACGGTGGCCGCAGGGGTATCAAGCTGTTCGCTGCCCTGGCCGAGGGCCTCGCGGATGGAGGCGAAGTATTTGACGGTGATCTGCATGGTCGTGGCGAGTGTCACCGGCTTCAGTTCAGCAGCTCGGCAAAGGGGATGAAGCGCACCACGTCGCCGTGGGAGATGGTGCCGCCGGGCGGGTTGTCCACCAGGCCGTCGCCCCACACGGTGGATGTGAGCACGCCCGAGCTTTGGTTGGAGAACAGTTCCACGCCGCCTGCGGCATTGCGCCGCACCCGCAAAAATTCACGGCGTTTATCGCCCTTGGCCCAGGTGAAATGGGCGTAAATAGCTATTGATTTGGTAGCAATATCCAGCTCAGTCACCGGCACGCCCTGCAGGCGCAGCAGGAAGGGGCGCACCAGCAGCATGAAGGTGACCAGGCTGGACACGGGGTTGCCTGGCAGCCCCAGGAAGTGCGCCGCACCCACACGCCCATAGGCACAGGGTTTGCCGGGTTTGATGGCGATCTGCCACAGGTCGAGCGAGCCCAGCGCCTCGACGGCGGGCTTGATGTGGTCTTCCTCGCCCACCGACACGCCGCCGCTGGTGAGGATCAGGTCGTGCTGCTCGGACGCCTTTTGCAGCGCAGCGATGGTGGCGTCACGCTGGTCCGGCACGATGCCGAAGTCGGTCACCGCGCAGCCCAGGCGCAGCAGCAGCGCGCGCAGCACAAAGCGGTTGGAGTTGTAGATGGCGCCGGGGCGCATGTCCTGCGGTGCCACGTCGCCAGGCATGACCAGTTCGTCGCCGGTGGAGAATAGCGCCACCCGCGGGCGGCGGGCCACCTGGAGCTGGTGCATGCCCACGCTGGCGGCCAGGCCCAGGGCGCCGGGGGTGAGGCGCATGCCCGCCTGCAGCACGCTGGCGCCCAGGCGCACATCTTCGCCGGCGCGGCGGATCCACTGGCCGGTGGGCGGCACCACGTTGATACGCACGGAACCGCCGTCCATGGCCACGCAGTCTTCCTGCATCACGATGGCGTCGGCGCCTGCAGGCACGGGGGCGCCGGTGAAGATACGTGCGGCGGTGCCGGGCCGCAGCGGCGCGCCGTCCATGCCGGCGGCGATGCGCTGGGACACGGGCAGCACCACGCCGGCTGCGGGCACGTCGGCGCAGCGCACGGCATAACCGTCCATCGAGCTGTTGTCCACGGCCGGCACCTGCAGGCCCGACACCACGTCCTGTGCCAGCACGCGGCCATCGGCGTCGAAGGTGGACACCGGCTCGGCGGGCAGCAGCGGCTGGGCGTGGGCCAGCAGCTCTGCCATGGCGTCATCGAGCGAACGCAACGGGGCGAATGGGGCGCGGGCGGGCTGGTTCATCAGCGTATGTCGAAGGAGTAGTCGAAGCGTTGCCCATGCTGGACCAGCCACTCGACCAGGGCGTCAGGGTCGTCCAGATCCAGCACCGGGCGCAGGGTAGTCTGCGGCAGTTGCGCGGGGGTGTTGGTGGCAATGGCCACGATGAAGTCGTCGTCGGGGTACAGGGCGGGTTTGGCCACGTAGCCATCGGCCGCACCGCGCCAGACCTCGATCTTGAGCAGGTCGCTGTCCTTGAAGCCTTCCACCAGCACCCAGTCCACACCTTCGTACAGCTCGGCCAGCAGCTGGTGCACCGACATCACAGCCGGCTGCTCGAACTCACGCATCAGGGCCAGCCGCCGGTCGGACGCCACCACCACCTCGAAGGCCCCTGCCTCGCGGTGGCGCCAGGTGTCCTTGCCCTCGTGGTCGATGTCGAACTTGTGGTGCGCATGCTTGACCACCGACACCCGCAGGCCGCGCAGGCGCAGGGCGGGAATCAGGCGTTCGACCAGCGTGGTCTTGCCCGAGCCGGAGAAACCGGCAAAGCCGACGACCTTCATGCCGCTGCGCCGCAGGTCTGGGCGATGAAGGCCTTGATGGCCTGGGCGTCGGCGTCCATCACCCGCACACGGCGGGGCAGGTCTTCGATGCCGGCAAACTGGGCCGGCCGATCTGGCTCGTGGCCCAGGGCCTCGACGATGGTGGCGGCGAATTTGATGGGCAGGGCAGTCTCCAGCACGATCATCGGCACGCCGGGTGTGAGGTGTTCACGCGCCACCTTCAGGCCGTCGGCGGTGTGGGTGTCGATCACCACGGCAAAACGTGTGTCGGTGTCGCGGATAGTGGCCAGGCGGTCGGCGTGGGTGCTTTTGCCACTCACAAAACCGTAGCGCTGCGCGGCCTGGGCAAAGGCGGGGTCGGCAGACAGGTCGAAACGGCCCTGGGCCTGCAGCTGGGTGCTGAACAGGTCGCGGGTGCGGGCCCCGTCGCGGCCCAGCAGGTCGAACACGAAGCGCTCGAAGTTGCTGGCCTTGCTGATGTCCATCGACGGGCTCGACGTCTCATGCGTATCGGCGCTGCCGCGCACGCGGTACACGCCGGTGCGGAAGAACTCGTCGAGCACGTCGTTCTCGTTGGTAGCCACCACCAGCTGGTGGATGGGCAGGCCCATCATGCGGGCCACATGGCCGGCGCAGATGTTGCCGAAGTTGCCGCTGGGCACGGTGAAGCTGACCTTCTCAGCGTCCGAACCGGTGGCCTGGAAGTAACCCGCAAAGTAGTACACCACCTGCGCCAGCAAACGCGCCCAGTTGATGCTGTTGACGGTGCCGATCTTGTACTGGCGCTTGAAGTCGAGGTCGTTGCTCACCGCCTTGACGATGTCCTGGCAGTCGTCGAACACGCCGCGCACGGCGATGTTGTGGATGTTCTCGTCCATCAGGCTGAACATCTGCGCCTGCTGGAACGGGCTCATGCGGCCGTCAGGCGAGGTCATGAAGACGCGCACACCCTTCTTGCCACGCATGGCGTATTCGGCCGCGCTGCCGGTGTCGCCGCTGGTGGCGCCCAGGATGTTGAGCTGCTCGCCGCGGCGGGCCAGCTCGTACTCGAACAGGTTGCCCAGCAGCTGCATGGCCATGTCCTTGAAGGCCAGCGTGGGGCCGTTGGACAGGGACTCCAGGTAAACACGGTCTTCGAGCTGCTTCAGCGGCACGATGGTGGCCGTGCCGAAAACGGCCTCGGTATAGGTCTTGGCGCACAGGGCGCGCAGATCGTCGGCCGGGATGTCGTCGATATACAGCGACAGCACTTCAAAAGCCAGCGCGGCGTAACCACCGGCACGGCCTTCGTTGAAGACGGCGCGCAGCTGGGCCAGCTTGGCAGCATCGACCTGCGGGTAGCTTTCGGGCAGGTACAGGCCGCCATCGGGTGCCAGGCCTTCGAGCAGGATTTCGCAGAAACGCTTGCGGTCGGGGTGGCCGCGGGTGGAGAGGTACAACATCAGGCCAGCTCCTCCTTGCGGATGCGGGTAATCTGCGTCAGCACGGTGGGCAGGGCCTGCATCTGGGCGATGGCGGCGTCCATCTTGGCCTCCTCGCAGTTGTGGGTGAGGATGATCACGTCGGTCTGGGTGGAACC